>Ga0210059_1005780_pt1 | contig 19860 bp, 12 predicted proteins | sample Ectturendosymbi2_FD_188042 | JGI IMG/M metagenome (GOLD analysis project Ga0210059, IMG submission 188042) | Ecteinascidia turbinata endosymbiont from Florida, USA - Sample 2 (SPAdes) (version 2) | ecosystem: Host-associated > Tunicates > Ascidians > Unclassified | place: Key West, Florida... | reverse complement strand
GCCAAGCTTCATAATTTCCAGCAGTCTCAGTAGTTTGGTTTTTTCCTTTGTTAGGAGTTGCTGCAGTTTTTTCACGCTTGCCCTGCTTTTTGGTGTTCTCAGTTTTGTTGTTGCCCATCTTTAAATGCAGATAAGTCAGTATAGCACAAAGTTTTAGACAGAGTACGGGTTAGCTGACACAATTACACAATTACCCCGACACACTTACCTTATTCAAATAGAATCTTTATTCAAATAGAGCACACTTACCTTATTCAAATAGAATCAACAACCCTAGGGCGGCAGCATTTCCAGGGGCGCAAAAAAGTTTTTGTGTATTGCTTTGCTCAAGCATTTTTCAGCACCCATTCTAGAGTTACCTGCGCGTCTGTTTTTCCTGTTTCAGTGCGTACAGGAACTGTGAAATGAAGAGGCGGTGACTTGAATTAGACTATCTGCCAATCTGCTGGGTATCAGCCTTTGGTAATCTTGATTGGCAAAAGATGTCTGAAAAAAAAGGGGCGCCAAATTTTCGGCAAAATTTTCATAGCGTATGGGCGGTTAGCACTAGAAGTCCGGCTCTGCTTTTATCATTTGGCTACCTGCACGTTCAATGTGTAAGGCAGAATGTGGTGCTGTTGTCGTATGTGGGTAAAGTTGCTGAATGTCAAAATATCCTTAACAGTTCCGGTTTTAGTTTTGCCATTTTTTTACATCAAAATAAATTGTCTGTTATTGTCAAATTAGTGCGAAGCCATCGCTGTCAAGACGGGAAAACTCAAAAAGTATTTTGTTAAAAAGCTGTCAATCTTCCTACGTTTATGTTTGAGAAAACACCGTCTCTCTACACATGCAAAATACCTTTATTGGAACAAACACGAGCAAAAACACTGCACTCAAATTTATGACAAGCACTGTTCATAAAAAGCAACACTTCAATAAATAAGAATTAGGTGTTCAGCAATGACCAGCACCGTGGATCAGTCAATGAATTGTTCGGCATTGCATTTGTCCGCGAAAGTAATCACTTTCATTAAAAATTGCAGCAGCAATTCCAAGATTGAACAGGTTCGGTGCAATAACACCTTCCCAATAGTTCTTCCTCTGCACCAACCTCACAGTCTTCAACAAAATCGAAGTAATCATATTCTTCGCATATTTCATGATCGTATGATGGGAACTCATTGCTTTCATAGCGGCCAAGTCCAGGGAAACTACATTTTTCGAATCCTTGGCTTTCATTGTAGTTAATGCCTTTGTTGAAGTTTCCGCCAAACATATTTAATGTTTCAGTGTCATCGTCGCCATATTTGTTCAAGGCTTCTACAAAAGCATCTCGATGCTGTGCCCCTAACTGTGGAAACGAGCAACATGGATTAAGAAATTCATTTGGATTTTCAGATCCAAAACATTTTTGTTTAAATTCATGATCTATTTGAACTCGCTCTTTCAAACGCCGAATTGTTGAGGTTTTCACTTTTCTACCCGAATGCGCCTTTTCAAATATCTCACTCTTCTGATAATAACTTGGGTTCTGATTTCGTTCGTGAACCAAATGTTCATTTGTTTCGTCATTCATAGCATTTAATGCGGAAGTTTCAAAGACCTTAAGTGATTTGTTGGATTTAGTTTTCTTCCCCTTGCGTTTTTTCTTCTTTCTTTGATTTTCTTGTTCAAAATATTGCAGCCAATCTTGTTCTGTTGGTCCAGTGAGTAAATGAACATTATCTTTATCCACCTTCAAACTTTCAACTAATTCCTGGTAATAAGTTTTGAGGTTTTCTTTAATTAATTTCTTACTTTCTGTTTCTTGTGCAATTTTGTATCCGGAATAGGAAGTGATAACAATTTTCGAAAGAGACAACGAGGTTGATTTCTCGCTGCAGTGATAAGGTTGTTTTGTTGACAACAGATCAGGACAGTCCGGTAACAAAGCTTTCAGTTCAAGATCGTTTGGAGGTATCTGTGCCAAATTTATGGCTCGTTTTCCTGAATCCGTTTCATCATTTCTCATATCCAAAGCAACATCAGCAGATGTTGCAGATTGATCGGTTGTCAACACGGTCTGATGTTTTTCCGAAACTCCGCTTGATTTTTCATGAGCTTCTTCTTCACTGAGAGAAGGCTCCTCATAAGATTCCTTGTAAAAACATGATGTAACGCGTAAGATTGTTTTGAAACATCTGCCAAACATTTATGCCGTTATCTTGGAAGCTAAGTTTGAAGCGTTCTCAGTGTCAGTTTATTTAATAACGATTTTTGCAACAAACCAAACATCATTATTTGCAAATAAATTGATTTTGCGATCGACCTTACAAGATATTGAGAAAAGATGGTGCTGAGTGTGATATGAACAGTGGTGGGTCCAGGAATTTGGGGGCACGAGGCAAATGTTTTTTGGGGACTTTCAAAGAAGAAGGCACTCAAACTACTTGAAAATCACACAAAATATTAATCTTGCATTCACTCAATTACAAGTATATTGCACGCTGAACTACTTGAAAAAAGCAAAGTGACGATAGGCTTCCCACAAAAAATCCCCCTCCCCAAAAGTTCCATGCAAATTTAAGATCTCTTTGCGACAATCTTCTGGTCAACTGTCAAGTTTCAAAATGATTGTTGCACCAAAAACCATACGGATATTAGGAGAGTGAGGCTGTCGCCTCGGGTCCCCGTTATTTAGAGATGCCCTGGCCGCCCACCGTTTGAGAGTTTCGCACTTAGATTTTGCATTGTTATGTTGACAAGCTTACGAACCAATCTAGAGCCACGTTTAATGAGCTTTGAAGCAAGTCATGTGCTTTCGAAATAAAGAAAAACTTATTGGCAACTGTGCTAAACGGGGCTTCTTAACAACTTTAATGTGTAGCCAAAGAAAAATTTAAAATCAAGTGACTTCAAACAATTTGGTGCTCCTTTTTGAGAGTTTGCCTCGGGCATCTAAATTCTAATATCCATCCCTGGCCACGGCACTTCAAAGGGGGCCAGGGGCAAGTGCTTCATTTGCCTCGCACTAAATCCAGCACTGGATATAAAGCTATAGTTTTCTTAATAAAGTTTTCTTAATTCATAACAATCAGACAACAATTTCTCATTAACGTGTTACGACTTGAAAATTAAAAGTTTGGCAAACGTGCTCTTTTGGAAAAATATACGTAGTTTGGAAAAACAGTTTGTTACCTGGCTGAGCTCATCGGGAACTCTTGCTTTGTTTCCAAACAGTGTGAACCTGAATTAAAAAATGTTTTGTACACATAAGTTGATAATATTGCAAATCATAAAAGATGTTTCGTAGCAGGCATTAAAAAATTTCTTCATTTGTGTTTTGGGCAAAACGTGCAACTTGGCAAATAATGTTGTGCACAATTGCCTTGCCAATTCATTGCAAATGTTATGCGAAGTAGCTTTTCAAGTTTTAGAGCATTGTACCTCAAAACCTCCGGCAGGAAATTGCTATGGAACAATAATGATTGAATTACTTTAATTTATTTGCTGTTTTTTTTGTTTTCTGTTAGGTGAAATATACTCATTTTGTGGAAACAATGTTCATGTCAAGGTCTGAAACTCATACACATTATGCAAAATAAAATCAAGCTTTGCTTTATCAGTGTAAATCCATCAGGTTGGGGCACTCGCTCAAACGAAAGAAGAAGAAGGTTGGGGCAATGAAACGCTTCCCTCCGCTTTTATGCTACTTTGGCATATATTAGTTTATTAGCACCAATGTATAAACACAAAAATGACCCCTGGGAATGGCGTCAAACTCCGACTGTTTATCGGCGACAGTTCGGGGTTGCTGTAAAACAGCATTCTAGCAACGCCTTAACCATTCACAAGCCCAGCTGTCCAACTGACCCGGAGCGTTATATATGGTTCAAATAACCTCTTCACAGGACACTGAGCTCTTCAAATATGCAAGGCAACCAGTATAACTATGGGAGACAGATAAACATGAGGAAAGTATTTGTCCACTTTGGCAACCACTGCGGCCGAGTGTGGCCTCAATGTATTGGCCACCCCTTTCCATGGTGCTCTCAAGCGGATGTAAAGTGTAGTCTACTGTTGACAGGAAAACTAAGTGACCCAACTCTTGACGGGGGACGCTGTGGAATCTCCCAAAGCAATCATCGTCTCCATTTCACAGTTTCTGACACATACATTAGCACAATGTTCTGCCTAGTATTAAATTTGTTATAAAAACCCAAGTTTACCCAACAAAAAGTTGTAGCTTGATTTCAATTGATGTTTTGCTGTTACTTCGAGGAAACTGATTTTACAAACCGTTAACATCGGTACTTTGAGCGGAAATGTACAACTTTCACTGAACCGTGTTAAAGCCACCGAACTATGAGCTTTTCTTAATTGTCAGTTTTCCATTGCGACTCAAAAATACGTATGAATTGTTGAGGCCACGTTGAACATTGCATGGGCCAATTATGAAAGTAAGGTTAGCTTTTGCAAATAAAAATTGTTGAGCCCAGGTGATAATGTTGTTGAGTCCCCTTTCAACATTGCATGGACCAATTATAAATGTAAGATTAGCTTAACAATATGAACTTTGAGTCTGAGAAGGTATGCGTAAAAAAGAAAAAGAATTTAACTTGTTTTCAAAACTTTATAAAACTATTTACAAACTATCGCTGACTTCTGTTAAGCTTTAATCCCAATAATGAAGAAAGTTCACTTTATTGATTCTTTTCATCCAATATGCCAAACGTTTTATTGATGTTTCCAAAATTTATACTTACTGATGTATCAATGGATTGCCTGCGGCAGTGAACCATGACCGCGTGCCCTTAACCATTTCTGTTTCACCCTATTTTTAACAACAGGACATAAAAGTGTGATTTCCTTACACTACGTTTGCTTCAACCCAGCTAAACAATTTTTACCCATCAGCAATCCCTCTGGACAGCTTAGCAACAAATCAATTAGGTTTGATCACCTGTTCCTAGTTTATTTCTTCCTCGCAACTCGTACTACTTTTTCCCCAATAGAGTTTCCCGCATTTGCGACTTAAAGAAAATTTCCGATCATACTTGTCGCTGTATTTAACTCAATTAATAGCTAAAACTTTAAATCTCAATAAATTTTGTGAGCAATGGCAATTATTGGTTAGATGAACAGTATTTACCAACAGCATTTACTGCTATAGATACCTCGATCTATTACGCCCTTACCCTATTCCTTCTTTTCTCATGTATCCAAATGCTCTGTATACGAAGACCAACTCAATGATTAGAATGAAGCCTGTGATGAATATATCTCTTCTGAGACGATTCAGATCAGTTGGTGTTGGAAGATCAACATCTTCTCCCATGTGATTGTCAAAATCCACCGCGATATCTAACATGCTGCGAATCCAGTTTATGCTGGCTCGTAGCAGTTGCAGTCCAACTTCGAAAAGAACTTCTGGCACAGTCAAGCAGACTTTCTGCATAATGCGCAATTTTACTGTCTTTCGCTTTGTCTAATACTGCAAGAAATAGACTGAGGCAAACTGACCCATAGCTGTAGGCTGGTAACGTTTATTATGTCACAGATGAAATGTATTGCATGAGCCTCAACGTGACTGACAGGGCATGCAAGCATTAAGTCATGGTTATGGAGCATATCAAGTCTTTCACTACTTAAATCTTATCAATGTGTGAGAATAGACTGTAATCGGTTTCCTGGTTTCTTTTGCTCCGAGCATTAGCTGATCTTTATTGATTGTCTGATTGATGGTACATGGGTGAAGTCTCTTGATCTTAGTAAATCACCGTTTGTCGTTCTATCAACTCCGAAATCCACAGCAACCTCATCCAGCTGTGGTAGGATTCGCTTGAGTGAACTTCAGAAAAACTGACTAACTTCTTTTGGTTATTACATCACGTTCATTCTGACTTATATGTGACAACATATTGAACGGTAATCATTATATTTGTATTATTTCTCTTTGTATTGGAAAGTTTACAAATGGAAGCATCATTTTGAATGTACTTCCTTCACCTTTCCTAAAGAGGTTGTTCATAAAAGTTTCAAAAACAATTCGATATTGATGCCTCTGATGAACTCCCCAGGCAAAATATGATACGGCGGTTGTCCCACTTAATAAATGTTTACTAAATAAGTACGAAAACGTTTGAAACTAGTTAAATTGCTCTCAGTTTTGATAAGCTTGGTGATGGAAGTCTATTTGATAAGGTGGGCGAAACACCTGTAATATTAAAGAAATTCAATTTGTGTGAAACAAGTTTACTGAGGGAGTATTTTTTAATGATGTTTTTTTCCCGAATTGATTTCTTGAGATTTTACTTTATCTTGAAATTTATCCGTAGTTATTTCTGCTTAGTTAAACCTTTACAATGGCTTGCATTTGTCACTCTTTTTGTGCTACTTCCAACCAAGCTACTTCTTAGCCGTGTAGAAAGCGCGGACACATTTACATACCAGTTTGCTTAATTTCATCTGTGCACGTTTGCTGCAGAAACTTGTGTAGAGACCCCAGACACAGCGAGACGTACTCTATATCTGATCGTAAAGCAACCACAAGAAGCAGTTTTTCAACGTTTGCAAACTACAACTTACGTATTACCTCAATGTTTGCAAGTTAAGATTGGAAAAGGCTTCCACAAAGTTCAATTATAGGTAAAGGTTCGCGTGTTTCCAAGCAAGCTTTTTGGATTCCATGTTTTGTCGAACCAATTGGTTTTGTCATCGCGAAAGGGCTATTTGCCAATTCCTAATTGTTTTGCGTTTAGCAGAAACATCAGTGGCAAAAGGACTTTTTCGCTGTCGTACATGGAACTTCAACTGTTAGAAATGGTGCCGTTACGCTGCAGCACGTGTGTGTTTTTAGTTTTAGTGAAGTCAAACTACAGCGCTGTATTTATAAGAGCAGCTCATCAACAAAATTCAACGCAACTTAATGTCGTACAAGTGTTATAATGACGTCATCAGTGGCGCCCTCACCAACTATAGCAGTGGTTCTTAGTCCAGGGTCGATCGAACCCTAGGGTTCGACGGCGCCGTTTCGGGGGTTCGACGATTGAGGTTATCTGAAACATGCCTAAAACCGTGATCACAGCAATTTTTACTTTCTGTTATATTGGGCAAAAATGGGGTTCAACAAAAGCTTGGAAAACTACGTAAGGATTCGGCGTGTTTGTAAAGTTTAAGAAGCACTGAACTACAGCATTTCCTCTCAACGACACTCTTTGCAGCCACCATTCCGATGCGCTACATGTGAAGGTTCTCCTCAATCAGCCAATGGCTAGAGATTTGAGCCAGAGGGGAGGACTTAGCGGAAAGGGGCCCACTTGGCCCTGTAGGAGGCCCAATAAACAACACCCTAAGATAACGTGAAAAATGATAGTGAATCCGGATGCGGATGTTTATACTAAAACCCTAAATCACCGGAAATACTCAAAAAACCGTAAAAACCAACAACCGATTGAAAACCAAAGGAATACTAAAACCGAAATATAAGCTAAGTTGGGGGGGGAGTATGTACATTTAGCTTGCCAGGGGGGCGATTCGCCCCTCAGCTCCCCGTCAGTTACGGCACTGCGAACAGCACTGTGGCGGCGCGTTGCGTCACGTGCCCACAGCGCATTAATCGGGAGGCACTTCAAAAATGTGATGGCGCACAAGGGACAGCTACTGCTGCTTTTCCGATGCCCTTTCCATAAATTTTAAGATTTTCAAAAATAACTAGATTTTTCCTGAAAATAACTATATGACTACATGATTTGCAAAATCACTAGATCTATTAAAAAGTCAATAAGAGTAGCAACAATGATCGTAAAAAGTGTACCCGGTTACTTGTAACGAGGTTTTATTAAGGTCTGGCTGCGGTGACCGCTAAGAAATTTTAAGAGATTGTAACAGCTTTATTGCTTTATCTAACTACCAAGGTTGTTGTAAAGTAAGGTTTCAGTGTATTTTCATGTGGCCGTAAGGCGTGATTCTGATGTTGAGAGACCGCTGGAGAAATGGTTTCCTCAAAAAAACAGGCCCGCAACCACGATACGCAATCGCTTTGCGATCTTTGCAAATCCTGCATCTACTGACCAGCAAACAAATTTCATTCCCATGCGTGAGTCACCACATCTACTGAAAATCCACTTCGCGAACAAAAGATTGGAAGCTTCGTTCTCAGTGGTTCAAATTTTATAGTGCAACACTGCACTGGGCCCACAACCGCACATTGCAACACTGCACTGGGCCCACAACCATCGTAACACATTTCAGTCTTATCACCAATATTTATAACATACGCGTAAAGAAACATTTTATGCAAACATTTTGTGAGGCAAAGTTAAACAAATTTCTTATGACAGGTTAAATTTGCCTGCATTGCATTTGCTTCCATTAATCGTATAAAAGCATTACACATATGATATCTTAAATATACTCAACGCAAAAGACTTATTAACCAACTGTTCGCTTTACACTATAAATAGCTTCACTTTGGGGAGGACTGCAGCGCAAACCACCTCTGGTCCTTCGCAGCCTCTCACTCCCCAATATATGTTATGAAATGGTGTACTTGGAACTCATGATAGCACCATAGAGTGGTGGTAAGTATCATAACAACCGTGTTAGCGCCAATGCGCCATCTTTGCGTGTGATCTTTGCCACCGCCACATATAGATGCTCGTGTTCTGTCATCTATCCATTTGTTCCTTATTGTTAGCGCCATGTGTGCGTGTATTGAAGAAGATATTAAAACATTAGGCAGAACACTAAAAAGCTTTTCACAACTAACTATGCGTATAGATACGTATGGAATGGGCTCAATTTGTAGTTAAGCTCATTTCGTCTTTTCAAACTGCTCTCATTTTCGCATTTCGTGTATGTTTCCGGGATTTCAGAGGTTTTTGTTTGGTTCAGTTGTTTACAGGGACGTTACCATAACCACGATTGTTACTGGAACAATGAACGATGAATTCTGCAAAAGCCTCATGATTGATTTACTAGTCAATGCTAAATCTGATCATCATGCTTATTTTAAATCTGTTCCAGTGCACTTTGCACAATTCCTAACACACATAAAATGAATACCTAATAACTCTATGCAAATAGTCAAAGTTCATTAATAATTTTTACAGTTGTAAAACTAAGCTTACCAGCAGAACTTGGTTTTGCATACAACGAGGAAGAAGCTTCAAATATGAGTGGAACAGCGAGAATGAATATACAATATAAAACGAGACACTACGAAAGTACTTTTTCAATTTTACAAACAAAATAACCGGCCAAAAATACTGTACCACGGTTGTGTTATAAGTGAGTCTGTCATGAGCACTTCTACATCTGATTGTTAAATCTGATTGTGTACTGTGTGAGCAAACGTTTCTCAAATATATCGAAGAGTGGATGCGGCACCCGAACCTTTCTGCGTGCCGAACAATGGGTGGTGGTGGTCCACGATCAAGACTTACGTTGTGCATTCTCATAAATAGCGAAGGTTGTACGTGATGAAGATTTACCAGGAACATTTCATGGCTTTGTATCTTATGTATGATTGGAATAATCTGTTTTTACGTTAGCAATTTTTTTTGGCTGCAAGCCAGGGTTGCTCGTGTCTACAGCAGCCTGAGAACAATGACCTTGCTTGTTCGTCTGTAAATAAATGTCCAATAGAACGTCAACACTGTTTGAATAACGTATTTGTAGAACTAGTGAAACTTGCCTGTGCAAACTGATCAATGCCGTAAAGCATGCTGATGGTTCATTTTTAAGTAAGGCTAGCTGCAGATTGTTTTTGGGCTCAAATGCGTTGGTCTTCCATCGGAATTCAATTCCCATTTAAATCTGCGTGCATTCAACGTCATCACATCTCCTAAATCAGGGGTGGGCAAATAGCGTCCCGCGGGCCAAATGTGGCCCGCCACAGCGTTTTCGGTGGCCCGCGGAAGCATTCAGGAAATATGTTCAAATCTGAATTTTCCTCCAATTTATCACAGTAAATGTTAGTGCTGAGGCTAATTTAACCAAGACTTCTTGCTTCTATTTCCATTAGAAGGTACGGCCCTCCACTGAATGCGGCCTTCTCAAAGTGGCCCCCGAGCCAAATTAATTGCCCACCCCTTTCCTAAATTAAATAAAAATTCTACCATCAACGTCAAACCGTGTGAAAAAATCAACCAACCGTCGTCGTTGGTTGGCCAACAAAACAACCGAGTCAACAGATTTTGCTTTTGCAGGTGTCCCGGGGTCTTCGAATAAAACTGCTTGGTACTTGAGTCAACTAACTCATCTAAAGTGATCGGGGATAAAAGCGATACGGGAGCACTTGAAAAAAAACTCTTTAGTTGATCAAACGTCTGCCATTACGAGAATAGCAACAGTCCAAGAATTGATCCTGAAATGGACAGCCGCGATATGTGATGCAAAAGAGTCGAGGTCACGAATGAAAGGCACTTACCTTTTCCAAAAACGGCTGTATTGATCAAATCAGCGCAGAAAGCATTACCACATTGACTGGGCTACTTATTCAGAACTCTAAAAGCATGCGAACCGCCGCCTCTTTTCCGATAGCACTATTGAGTTAACTGAAAAAAGCAATGGAAAGGCTATGACCGTTAATGTCGCTCACGTACTTTTACTACTTATTTGGAAATTCCAATATCATCAAAAAATGTTTAAAGTCTGACAAAAATATAAAGACGTACTTAAAAAATTCAAGTTTAACTGAATGCCGTACACAATTTTTGTCCGGGAATGTTTTTGCCCCTTTCAAAGTTACCAAAAATTTTCGAAAAGACTTTTTCTCAGTTTGGGAAGGAAAATGCGAATCTTAATTGACAGTGCCTTCCTAAAACTTCAAACTGTCGCATTTTACAGCAATGTTTTTGGAGCAGTGATAGCTTCCCTGGCAAAGTGCAGGCTGTGTCAAGTGTTAGTTAATGTTAAAAAAAACAACAGAAAAACCACTGTAGTCCATTCGGGAATAAGCGTTGGTGCAAATAGTGCCAAAATTTTGGAATGGTTTTGTGCTACATGTCTTTTACGATTAGATGATTTATAGTGTCAATAAAGCCCTTCCTCTCAAGACAAAGCTTGTATCGCAAACGTAGCAGCCGCACGCATCGACATCACAGCAGTTCTTCTGTTGTCTGCGTTGTACTCTGATTTACACTGAGGGCCAGGCTTAGCAAACGTTTGAAACAGAGGAGTGGTATGCGGTGCGTAATGATCCAGAAGAGAATCTATAGCGTTACAGATAAGATCGCGCAACTTTGGGAAGGAAAGCGCTACATAAGCAAAATTTAGGAATGTTGTAACTGTGTTGAATGGAGTTTATTGACATAAAACCTAATTATTTTACCTCAATCTAAGGTCAAGACTCTGGAGCACCACACAAACCTGCTGAGCAACTCCCAACAGCTAATTACTCTTTTTTCTGAATGTTTAAAAGGGTGGCACAAGTGTAGTTCAAATTGGAGTTGTGATGAAGTTACCAGCTTACAAATTTTTTAAATGGGAGTTGAAGTCTGCTGTAGATTAATGGGTGTGCAACCCATGGCCCGGGCGCTGACGTTTTGTGGCCTGCGGAAAGGTCCAGTTTTCAAAGGGGTATTGTCAAGCTTCCGTGAGTGGCCAGCGAGTTGTATACCCCGCAGAGCTTGACACTTGCAATTGTAGCCCGTGGATCAATTTGGTTATGTGGATTTGGGCCGGCAGTGTTGCATGGTTGCACACCCATGAAAGAGATGATCAACGCAGTTGCGCAATATGTGCTTCACTTTATTGTTACCGTATGATGAATGACAGAATCATGATGGCACGGTACTGTTTGAAACTGATCAAGCTTCGTATGTATAGGCTCAAAACGGTGGAGCTCACACAAAGGGCTATAAAAGATTGATTGCAGTTTTTCTGGGACATTTAAGCAAATTTGACGTGGTGGGGAAAGAGACGTGCTTCTTTAATTAAAAGCATTTTTGCTTTGAAATGTTGTATGTGATAGAACATTAAATAAATGTTTGTTCCAGCATTTGTTTCTCTTAGCTTCGTTCACAGCAATGCATTGTTGCTAGCGGCAACACAACAATTTTTACAAAATTTGAAAAGATTTACTACCATCCTTTCCATTGTTTACTTGCTAGTGTTTTTGCCCTAAGTCACGAATTTTTCTGGTTTACACAGAACATTTTACAGGCCATAGTATTTTAAAGGTTTTACGCAACGTTGCGTTGAACGCAGAACAAAATGAATGCAGCATCAATGCGCATGAGGGTAGGATTGCGTGTTTCATGCAGCAACTTACTGCCTCGAGATGTTAACTCACCGGCTAACCCGGTAGCGGTGGTGAAACAACAGAACTCGCAGGGGAAGTTCGAAGAGGTAAGGTCTTAACTGTTTATCAAAAAGTTGTTCAACATAACTAGCGAACTGCTTTGCCGAATAAAGACTCTTTCGCAAAAATCTCGATTTGCAATGCATTTCATCTGTTTCCCGGTATTTTTCACCAAGAACTAAAAACTTTCCTTTTTTTAGCTTTATCATACTTTGCAGTAAGAACGGCAGTATTGTATAATTAATTATTTTTTGCAGCATTCAAGAAAATTTGCATTAAATACTTTCGTGATTTAAAATATGTTTTTGTCGAAAGTTATGGCCATATTTTCCCCAAATGCATTTGTCATTTTCCCCAGACGCATTAGTTTTCCATGCATCGCTAGCAGGGACCCATCACCAATGATAAAGGGCGACAACTGCAAATGCAACGAGGCATCTTTTTTGACCACGTATGAAACTAAACTCCCTGTGTCGTTCAGTCTCTTTTCGCTAAACTTTTCGCTGTCTAAAGCGGAATACTAATTGAACAGTTTTGAACGTGCTTACATTATTTTTCAAAAAGAAGGAAAAATGTAGTTATTTGTTTAAGCGCGGATGTTCTAGTTAGTGTTGATGTGTAATTGCACTGTTAACCCGTTCGATCGTCCAAAGTGATGTCAATGTGAACAAACGTGAAACAGGTGGCAAAACACTATTGTAGCTTCAGGCGTAATTCGCCCTTCAAACACAACAAATGGTTCAGCCGCTCCACTTTGTCCTTGTTGCGTCGTTTGCGTTTCCAGCAGCGCAGCAGGTTCCGAACTGTGCGTCAAATATTTGCGAAACGTGAGTTCGGCTTTGCGTCACAACGCAACGTGAGCCGGGCTTTGCGTCACAGCGCAACGTACCCTCGCTCTTTTGCAAATTGACAGAGGCGGAGGAAACGAGCAACGCCTCCTCGACAAGCAACGTAACCGTTCCGTACTTTACAGCTCAATCGCATGTCATTTAAAGCATACCAGGAGGGGCTACAATGCCTATTCAAGCACTTTTAAAGAGCGTTTGTTCTGCTGAATACCTGACGCAGTGAAAATGGCAAAATGTTGAAAAGCATTGTCCTTGCTACTTCCACATGCACCATAGCTTGCAAAACCGCACCTCACACTGAAGTACACACGAAAAGAATAGATGCTGCACATGAAACAGTAGATTGTTTTTGCTTTCAACTACTGTAGACCATGCTTTCTCTGAAATTCACGAACTATATCAATGCTTATTGTGCTTTCTACTCGGATGTTTTCTTGAAGAGATTACGATTCTTCTTCTTGCATGGGAGCGACGGTTTAAACAAATCCACAAGGTCCTCAAGCCATTTAGTGTTGTTGATATTAGGAGACCGCAGGCCTTCCAGGCAGTTCGGAGGGCGGAGGATGTTACAATCGAAGATTATATGATTGGCCGACTCCTCCTCAGCGCCACAGATGCATTTGGGTGTATCTAGCATGCCCCAGCGGTACAGGCATGTACCAAAGCGGCCGACGCCAATTCTTAGCCTATTTAGTGCTACCCACAGACTCCGGGAAAGCTCTGAGCCAGGCGGGAGGCAAACAGCAGGGGTAACTAAAAACCCATCTGAATAATAGGGAATTCAGCCGTAAGCTTGCGGTCACAGTCGTCGATAGTATCGCCATCCCCTACAGTCTACAACCAGAATCCAACTTACTCTGGAGTAACTCCTGCTAGATCGCCAACTCACCTTCAGGCAACATTTGACAGGCCTCTGTGGCAAAGTCAGAGCCCGTAATTGCCTCTTACGTCTCCTGGCTGGCTCAACATGAGGTGCCCACGCCTCTGTTCTGCGAACTTCAGCGCTGGCCTTGGTCTACATTGCCGTGGAATAGGCCGCCCCAGCTTGATGTCGCAGCATCCACACTAAGAAGCTACATGTTGCCAGTGCCCGATTAACAACTGTAGCAAATTTAGCAACTTTTGCGGCCCCGCGGTTTTTTGTGTTATGACTTGCTACAGAATTTATTAAATGTGGCTCATAAATGATTAATTAACTTGTTAACATAACAATGTAAAAACTAAGTGTGAGACTCTCAAAAGAGAGGCCCGATACGACCGCCTCCTTCTTCTCCGGTAATACCCACCCCTGATTACATGTATAGAACTTTTTCAGTTGAAAATATCACTATTTCGCTACATTTTCCATGAACAATGAAGCAAAACTTTTTAATTGAATGCTTTTATATTGGACTACAGTGGTTTGAAAATTAAAGTATTCTACAGTTATTTGCAACATTACGGAACAACTCAAGCAATGAGACGAAATTGCAGCAATTTCCAGATATTGCTTGATTGTGCTGTTATGAATGCCATTTTTTAAAAATATCATCACATCACATTGGCCTGTTCTATAAGTTGCGTTGCCTTTTTTCTACTTTCAAAATGATTTGGCCAGTGACGCCAAACCTGGGGTTTTGCTGGCAGATCTGGGTTTTCAATGCTTTTCAGGGTTTTTCTTCAGAAGATTTGGGTTTTTCGGATTTAATTGCGTAGTTGTGATTTCAGATAGGGTGTGATTTATTATACCTATAATTTCTAGTTTCATCTTTTTTTATCTTGCTTTATGAAGGTATCTTAGTCTGCAGCATAACTCATGAACAAGCAACTAACAGAGTATAAGCTGTAAGTAGCAGCTAGTTGCAATGAGTTCAAGTGACAGAGACACTAATGAAGGAAGTCCAAAGAAAAAGATGAAGTGGTACACACAGCAATTATAAGGTAGAGTGGTTGAAAGATCCAGATTTCAAAGGCTTGCTACAGAAGTACACTGAGAATGGAGATTTAATTATTGCAAGTGCTGCCAGATCACCGTCAGAAATGTACACAATTCCGACAGACACAAAAGTTCATTAGCAAAGATACAGCAAGCTATTCACTCGCACGTTTTGTGACTTGCAGATGCCCAGGTATGGCAGATAGCAGAAAGATTCGCCTGATTTTGTGTCTAACTGGGATTTTCTGTTCAAATCTGGAATTTTTTGGTGAGTCTATATAGGGTTTTACAAAATATCATATTGGCAGCCCTGGATTTGGCATCTCTTCACTACCCCGTGGGTAGTGTAGGGGAGATGTGGGACCAATGAGCCATTTTTTACATTTCAGGTCATAAATCGCAAAGTTTAGCTAGCAAAGCTCCAAAATTTAACATGAATAATAATCATCTCTCCCTCTATCAACATACAAAAAATCAGTAGGATATAAGTACGGGAAGTGGCCAAAAATTTGATTTGAAAAAAAACTTTTTGGCTCATTGGTCCCACATGTGTGGGATCAATGCACCACCGGTTTGGGACCTTTGAACCACCTCTAAGAGTCCTGCCATATTTAGGTGCAATACACCGAATTCTTCCAAAAACAGGGATCCCAATATACTGCAGGATTTCTCGTTGCAACATAAATTATACAATATAGCGATTTACAACGAAAGAATGTAAGTAAGAAAATAAGTAAGAAGCTGGCTACGATGTGGCCTAACTACGGAGATACAAATTGGACTGTCACCCTGGGTTGGTTGCCACAAATTGCAACCATTTCTCAGTTTCAAGCAGCACCTTCAAATTCTCTAATGAGATACAGGGACGCCGGAACAGCGGTAGGGCAGGAGGGGCAATAAAAAAGTTGGGGGCAATGGAAGCTTGTGAAAAACAAACAAATCGTTACCAATTATGCTTGTGTTTGCGCAGCAGCAATGTTGACCTCAAAAATAATAGCAGAACTTATGGAAAACCATTATGAATTTTGTTGGTGCACGAATAGCTGCAATAAATTTGTTTCAAGTTGATCTTTCCAAACCACAGAATTACCTTAGATTCTGTTATGAAAAAATATCCTTCCTTTTAAAAGAGTAGGGAAGAAAAAAACACCTCCATTTCACCGCTCTCCAGCGTTTCTGAAATTACCTATGATGCTGTTATATAAGGTCACCTATGTCCTCCATTTCAAGGGGCAAGGGGGGCAGTGTCTCCGTCATGCACCCCTGTTTGGACGTCCCTGCTGAGATAAATCGGTATCAAATTCCAAAACACCAGAAAGGCGCTTTGTGGGCAACTACGAACTCCAACGTCACTATCATCATCAGGTCCCCTTAGCACGAATTCTATAAAGCATTTTGAAATTTACATAATCGGAATGACTTTTACAATGCAGTAACAACCCGCCGCAATACTTTGGCACGAAAATCCGCTCAATATACCACCAATTTTCGGCTCGGTTAAGGAGTAATCATATGCTGCGTCACTGTGTTAATGTACTGAGTTTACAATATAACTCGCATCGCTAGATACGAACAGTGGACGCCTCACAGTTTTATGCGCATCTTTGGCTTCTCTTTAGCTTTGCTCGAAACCTTGAGGTTAGATGCTTCATATTACTGTGCTTAGATGATTGGTCCGTACATACTGCTCTAAGATGCTATTTAAAGCTTGGAAAATGGATGACGAATATCAGCAAAAATCTTTTTATATGTCTATCAACGCACATGTCCATAGTAGCCATCGAATGTTTTCTCCACAGAATCACGACCTTATTTTTGGTTTTTGAACCTATCGACGTAAGTCAATATTACAGTATTATGTTTGGAAGATTTTCGCAGACTAATTTGATGCTCCGTCACATCACTCAACGCCTTATTAAGGCCTTCTTGATAAACAATCGTTTTTTTTGCATTTGCTAATTTTGAAAGTAGGCATGTATAAGCTGGAGACATTAGACCATTAGACTTTGAAGCGCCGGGTCATTGTCCCTTTCTCGCATTGTTCAATGATCCCTTCCGCCGCCGTTTTTGCATCACGTGTCATAACAAAAAAACTGCACAGTATCGGTTCTCAACGTCTTGCAGTTTTTAAACTCTTTCCTTGACCGTATCACATTTGAAAAATATCTTCGAAAAAAGCTCCCTGTCATTTGCAAAAACAAAAAAAACGGAGGCACCGAAATTTTACTTTCTTCCTTCAAAATTTAAATTAGCCCACAAAAATTGATTTAACCGCTATAGCTCCTCTAAAACACATCAAGGCGACAAGAAAGCAATCTCAGCTTCACTGCCAAAACCACACGAACGCACGTCCACTAGGTGGCGAGAAACAGCCTATCGTCATTGAGCCCACCCTGGTCAAAGATCCCACATCTCCCCTACTTGGAGTCGTTTTTACAAATATGGGAAAGGAATTGTGTATTTATGTAACTCTCATGGTGACCAACTGCAGCGGAGAACGGACATTTTCTAAATTTAAGATGGCAGAATGAAAAAAGGAGCATTGTTACACAAAACAAGCCGAGCAGCCTGAGGTGCGAAGGATTAGACCATGAAATTCTATGTGAAATCGACACTTCCAGCATCGTTAACAAATTCGCTATAGCAAAATCCAGAAAATGCAATCATAAGCAGTAGGTTTGTTGCTTTTGACAATCGACCTTGACACTTATACTTCGACTACATTGTCTAAACATGGCAATGATTTAATTTCTTGATGGGTCTGGAAGCATTTGTTGTCTGTATTGTACTTTTGAGCTTCACAGTAATGTATTCCTTCATGGTGATAAGATACGTATACGTTTTTGGTAAAAATGATATGTAGCCCATAATGATCACCAGTTGCTATTTAGGACCAGGTTTTCGTGCTTACGAAATTCACTATGCCTAATGGTAGTCACATGGATGGCCACGTAATTTATGACTTAAGAGTTGTTCACTTGTTCAAGTGTATGTTTGAATTAGGACCCCGCGCTGTTAATCTGCTACAGGCCCCGCGCTCCCTTAATCCGGCACTGGATGTTGCGTTAAATGATAAGTTGCTCATCAGCTCTGGGTGCCTGAAACCGACTCGTAGGGAGCTTTCACCAGTACTCTCGGGTATCCCACCTGCCAACCTGCGTAGAGAACACTCCACTTTTAAGCTGGCGCTCCAGGCACAGTTGAACACTAACCACGTCCACCGCCTTCATACCCTTGTCCATAGTGCACAGTCCTTCGGCACACAGTGCCTCCTGCATGCACGACGTCTCTTCGCCGCCATTCTGCGGCGCTGGTGTACCCAGCTCATGGAGAGCGGCATGGGAAAGTGCCAAACCACCGGCCCAGATTATGACTGAACAGGTTTAACAACAGTTTTTAAAGAACATGCAGATATTCTATGACATAAAGGCTTCGATTTGGACACAGAGTAACCGAATCTTTTCAGAAGCCACAACTTGGATTGGCAAGATTGGCTTTGAAAAATAATGCGATTTGTTTGATGCGTGATATCCATCGCAAAAGATTCTGCCAGTGTTTTGGTCTCATGACAACACGGAAGGTTTTACTTTTCTGTGAATCTGAAAAGGTTAAAACACAACTTCGACATTCAACTTGCTGTTTGGTTTCAGGGAAAACGTTCGAGTACAATTTGTCCTAAACTTAATACAGCAGAACAGCAACGTTGACGCCTACCCAATAAAAGTACAGTGCATTGTTAAAACAACTGCCTTTGAGCAGTAGTAGCCATTAAAAGCAGTGAGAACACAAAGCAAACAAAGCAGACAGTCGACCTGAACACTATTAAAACTGAGCCGGAACTCAGGCCGGCGTGTAACATTTGCTTAGAGGTAAGGCGATTCTCAGCAGGAGGCGCAATAAACAGACATAAATAAATGCAAAGGCTTCCACATCCAATCAGAGATTTTCCCTAAAACAAAGTTTCAGAACTTTGGAGCATAAAATTGCGATTGACTTAACAGTTTCACCAACACTAAAAAAGCCTTTAAAAAACTATACATGTTTTATTTTGAGACGTTTCGGATTATTCTCAATCCATCTTCAGTCAAAAAATAAAGCAACACTTGGCCAGTGTTGCCAGATGGTTGTCGCCCAAACCTGCTAAATCGTGTCACGAAAAATTGCTAGATCCTGCTGAAAACCATGTCACAAATTTCCAGCTAAAATCTGCTAAAAATAGTTAAATTCTGCTGAAAAACTGCTATTTTTGAGGAGTTTTAAAATAAACTTGCAAAGCTCTGTATCAAATTTTGGTCTTGCACTCACTATCAATCATGGGCGCAATTTTGTTGTAAAATGTGGGGGGGACAGGTTGGTGTGAAACCAATATATTACGATACCTAAAGAGAAAATGTGAGGAGACATGGCATATTATATCCCCACTGTCTGAAAAAGTGGGCGGGAAGCGTCCCCCGCGTCCTCCACCTAATTGCGCCCATGCTATCAATCAAAGGCGCAGCCAGGGGGGGTGCTGAAGGGGCTCAAGCACCCCCCTTAGCGATCAGAATATTGATGTTTATTTCTTAGTTTTTCACCAACATTGCACTGTAAGTCGAGATCAGGTGCATTGCAAATTGTTCTTTGGCAGTGCCACAGACGTAGCAACACATTCGTTATCAAACCAAGCGGTTATGAATTTTCGAGATTTGAGAAATATTGAAGCAGCTTTCTTCATTCCTGCGTGTTTTGCGCTACCATATATAACAAGAGCTGGGTGCTGTCGTGCTCTGCCAGTGTGGAAACAAGCATGACATTTGAACTACCAACAGTGTCGATTGATGTGTAGTTTT
>Ga0210059_1005779_pt1 | contig 19861 bp, 21 predicted proteins | sample Ectturendosymbi2_FD_188042 | JGI IMG/M metagenome (GOLD analysis project Ga0210059, IMG submission 188042) | Ecteinascidia turbinata endosymbiont from Florida, USA - Sample 2 (SPAdes) (version 2) | ecosystem: Host-associated > Tunicates > Ascidians > Unclassified | place: Key West, Florida... | reverse complement strand
CCCCTGTATCAATGTGTAGTTATTGCCTTCCGAATCCTCGTTCTTTCTGTAAGATTCATCTTCCCTCAGTTGTGCAGTGTTACCTTGTGCATTGGTTAAATTTATTGCTAATCGCATGGCCTATGATGAGAGTACAGCGTGGTTTCGTGTTCAACATTGCTTGAAACCTCTGAGGCCAATATGTACAAAAGCAGAGTTCATGATGCTAATAGCACTATAAACATGTTCGAGTGGGAAGCTTTATTCCTGATGTGTGAGGGGTAATCGGTTTGGCTTTCAGCATGGTTGTTTTGCCTTTGATAATAGAGATGACAATGTTATGACAAAAAAAAAATTGCCTCTGCGTATTGCACTTGCCACATGACCACTTCAATGAATTGTGTTCAAATGAAGGCAAAATAGTCCAATACAGGTTTTGCGTCATGAAGCAGAATAGACTATCTGAATGCGTTGTGCCACTGTTGCAGTCGGAAAGCCTGCGCGGCAACCAAAGTAAAGTGAGCCGCACTTTTCTGGTGGATGCGAGATTCGGTGAAATGTTTTGGTGGAAAATACAACTTTGCAGCAGCCTTTTTCGAAAGAAAACCATTAAGGTATGAAATTTAAGGTCTTTTTGATGAAAAGGACCACAAAACATTGCCAAAAAAGGCTACAATAGCAAATAATTTTCGGTCAAACCTTGGTGTTTCAAACGCAAATTAGACAACTTTCCGGCCATCGTAAGCCGCAAAAGAATTGCGGATTGCACTCATCTCAGTTCGACACACGATACCGAAACGTTGGCCTGATTTCATCAGCATTGATATGCGAAAACTTGTCTTAAATCGCAAAAACAGCGCCTTGATTCAAACGCAAATTAGACAACTTTCCGGCCATCGTTCAGCTAAATTTTTTATGCCTGTGTGTTCGTACATTTATGCAGATTAAAGCTGAAAAAGAATTGCGGGTGGCACTCATCTCAGTTTGACACACGACACCGAAACGTTGACCTTCCTTTGTCGGCACTAATATACGAAAACTTTAATCATATGATGATATCATAGGTTTACCCTGTGTTTTTCTATGTTTTTGCTGCAGCGGAACCTCCTGCAAATGTTTGCATTGCTCATGAAACTTTATGCAATGATCCAACTTTCTAAATTGCCACCGGCGCATAGAACTGTGGTTGACAGTTTAGTCCCAAGCGAATTCGCTCTGTTTCAGCCGAACCGCTGGCAGCCACTTCCGGAAGCCTGATTCCGCTGAGCCCCCATTGAAAAGCATTGGGTTAACCCATTGTTTTCGACAAACATTCTACAATTTTCGCTGTGATTATTACAGTACAAAAGTAGAATTTCTACTAGATATTAGTGCTTTGAGTCCGTGCACATTTCTTGTACATGAACGAAATCGTAATGAGTCAAATAACTTGCACAAAACTGTACGTCTTGTTCTGTGTGCATGATGCCTTCATTCGTCCGTGATAGCCACATGCTTAGTTGCTCAAGTTGTAAGGCATATTTACTGTACAGAAAACGCATGTGTTCGGCGAAAGCTAGCATAACATCATTTATTAAGAAATCCAAACGTGAACCATACTTTCGGCAGACAATCATTGCCTCAGTGAAGAGCAAGACGCAGGAAGAGACATTGCAACAAGTCGAGATATTCCAAAAAACTTTAGTTGACATAGAAGGTGGTCTTTCAACAAAGACGTTTGGGAGATATGCAGATTAAGTCAGAAGAAAAAATCATTTACCAACATCGCTTGGCATGCTGAAGTCATACGCAACTCAAAAGTCCACAATGCAGTATGTTCTTGTGCTTTCAAACGTCATATTGTTAAATCATCAACGACCAAACGCAAACATGTGTCTGCTTTCAAGTGCGAAGGGTATTGCACTTTTTCAACTTGCGAATTGGTTTTCACGGTTGCAATAAATGATGACCTTCAAGGCTATGTACGGCAGAGATGACCACTAACCGGTTTGCTGGTTGGATATCCGGCAGGATAGTGAGTTTGCAACCGGATACAGATATCCAAAAACTTCTTTCAAACGGGAACCGGATACGGATCCGGATATCCGATATGCTTTTATAGATATTTCGAGGATTCAGACTTTTGGAAAAAGTTGCGGATTGCACAATCATTCATTTATTATTTTCAGAAGCATCTTTTCAGCCTTCTGTGTTATGACTCCGAGTCTGGCTATGGTGTAATCTCTGTGCCATAGTGTAATCTCATTCCCCTCTTTAATCTGCTAATTCAACACGCCAAATTTGCTAGCATGAATCTGTTCCTGGGGTGTCAAGATAGGGCTCTTTCAGTATACATTAAGGACGTTGTTTTCTGCGTACCTGGAATAAGGCTAGTTAGTGTGGGCCTACTGCGATCTAGTCTAGACTAGCTGGAGCACTCTAACTTTTAATGTGGTCTGTAGTCTATACCAGGCTTTGCAGTCTTCACACCTATTCTAAGTGAGCCTGCATTGACTGGTTATGAAAGTGCAACAATGGGTAGGATTAATCAATGAATTATGAATGTGAACTCATGGATGGTGTTGAAATCTAACCATTATTACCAAAGAAATGGATAATGAAAAGTTTGGTGTGCCAACAGAACCGTCACCGGAAAGTCTTCAATAGAGGGGCTTTACATTTGTGCTGCGGGGCTTGACATTCTGAAATTTGAACAAACATCACTGTTTTAAGTGCTTCATATTTCAGTTTGGGGGGGCTTAGAGCTTTGTTGCAGAGGAGCTAAGCCCACAAAAGACCCCCCGGGGCGACGGGACTATGTGGCAAAACTTCAGCTTCCTTCTTAAATGCAACTGACTCAGAAAAGTACTTAGGTTACGCGATATGTCAAGTTTGCAAGATATGTCAAACATTCTGTTTATAAGCATGACAGGGCCCAAAGTGGTGTTGCAACCTCTCGGTTGGCATTGTTTTGAATGTGCGATTCACCACGAACGGGATGTACGCGAAGAATTACACCCAAAGATAGTGGTGCTAACAAGCAATAATGGAGTGCTCCCGATGGAGTGATCTTGGTGAATGACCTCTAATGATGCTTGTGAAGCTAGTGAACCATAGTACATATTACTGGTGACGAAAAAAGTGAGATTGTGATCTCTATTGTTACTTGCTGCCATAGTGTGAAGCTTTGCGCACTTGCCGCTCAGGCTTTCCGACTGCAACACTGGCACAACTCATTCAGGCAGGTAGTGTCTAATCTGCTTCATGAGGGCAAACCTATGTTGGGACTATTTTGCCTTCATTTGAACACAATTGATTGAAGCGGTCACGTGACAAGTACAATATGCAAAGACAATTGGTTGGGGCTTAAGAGTTTATTGTTAGGGTTAAGGATCAGTGCTTATGGTCAAGGTTTAGCGTCAAGTTTTAGGTTAAGTGGTTCAGTGTTTAGAGTTAGGGTTTAGCCTGCAGTTCACTTAATGCAAACAAGAAGCTGCAAACTGCTTGCCAGCCCTGAAACCATTACAACACTTGTCCATGGATGTGGGACTGAGCTGTTACCGATGTCACGGTCAACTAAGTAGGACATGCGTTCCAAACTTGTCATGTGACTACTTCAGCCAATCGTGTTCAGCTAAAGGCAAAATAACTCCAGCAGTTATTTTGCCTCAAAAGGTGCACAAGAATGTATGTTGTACATCATAATAGTGTTGCAACCTCTCCGGTGGTGTTGCATTAATTGTGTGATTCACCACGAACGGGATGTGCGTGAAGAATAACACCATTATGTATGTGGCGCGAACAAGCAATAATAGAGTGATCTCGTCAGGTGACCTCTATTGTTGCTTGCTGCCACGGTGCAAAGCTCTGCGCACATGCCGCTCGGGATTTCCGATCGCAACAATAGACTTTTGGATAGTTTTCGGATACGGATAGTATGATTTTAACCAAAACAGGATTCGGATCGGATACGGATATCATTTTTTAAAAACAGGATAGGATCAGATAGTAAAAATCCACTATCGGATCATCTCTGATGTACGGTTCCAAGGTAATCTGTTTCAGTTATGTGAGGTTTTATGAGAATCTGTTTCAGTTTGGAAATAGGATTCTGTGTCTGAACTCGTTTTATTACTTAAAATTTTAAATAATTAACATTTAAGTTATTTACTTTATACACCCGTGTTTAAAAGTGACCGGCTATAAACGACAGTGATATCATGACTCGAGTCAATGACTCGACTCGAGTCACGAATTTTGGTGACTCGGACTTGACTCGAGTCACGTTGAGAAAATGGTGAATTGACTCGAGTCACGTTTTTCACAGAATGACTCGACTCGAGTCACAGTCAGTGACTCGAGATTCGAGTCAGAGTCATTTTTACAAAATCTCTGAGTTCCTGATAGACAAACCCACTTCGTGTGCACTTAAAGAAATGAGCATTTTTTGCTTCAGTGATGATCAAGATTGGTGCAAATTTTCTGTTTTGCCTGTCTAGTGGTTCTATGCTACATATTAAGGATCAAGTGCCCCAACTTGCACAGAGGAAGACCTGAGACTTTTCTTTCACTGATGGGTCAGCAGGGCGCAATATATTGACATTTTATCGTGGTTTAATGCAGTATTTGAATATTGTGATCCTGGCAGTGGGTCTCATACTGTGACTTGAGTCTTTTCCAGATACCAGTAAAGTGATTCAACTTTTTCAGATTCAAATCCAATCCAAAACCTATACTACAAAATATAATGCAAATACGGAAACTGAATCATGTTTAAATCTAAATTCCTGCAACTGTTATTAGCCTAAGCCCATGTGGCGACGTGATTACGCCACATATAACGTTGAATTCGTAGCAGCAATAGAAGAGTGAACCTGGTCAAATTTGTAATCGCAATTGCAATTAAGCTGAGAATCATTGGTTCGACTGTTTCTTTGGTTGGCTCAGGGCGACGCAGCATTCAGCATTCATTGTGCCTGCAACAAATGGCTCCTAACATGTTGGTGGCTGCAATCCACTGTTGACCTGCAGTCCTGCAGTAACCTGTAGTCCCAAAACTGAACCAGAAGTTGCGATAAAGTTCAAAAGAAAATAATCAATTCCGATCCAAATCTGTTCAAGCAAAAATGATAACATCCAAATCCATCAATATATTGAAATGTCGCAAGATTTAGATCCAAGTACATGTTCATCTCTGGCCATTTTCATGTAATAGGCATGCGAAAGACAAGGAAGTATATTTCTCGTGTTGTCATCAAAAAGCTCGAACGGCAAGTGAGCAAAGCTTCACACTGTGTCAGCAAGCAATAATAGAGATCATCCGACGAGATCACTCTATCATTGCTTGTCCACATCACATATATTTGTGTGTTGCTTTTTGTGCACATCCCATTTGTGGTGAATCGCACTTTCAACGCAACATGAACTGAGAGGCTGCAACAATGTCCCCTCCTTTTGGCAGTGAACTGTACCTATCACACATTCTTTTTGTGAAGGTTGCACATGAGTAGTTATAAACTGGGGATTGAGGGGTCCAGCTCTTTTCTTTGTTTGTTTATTTTATCAACCTCTCAATGATGCCCAAAATTGCATAGGAATTCCCCACCCCAGACCCCTATTCTTTCCCAGGGTCCCTCTGTCTTCCCAAAAATAGCATAGGAATTCCCCACCCCAGGGCCCCTTGTCGTTCCCAGGGCCCCTCTGCCTTCCCTTGGGCCTCTCCGTCTGTCCTCATCCTTGAAAGCTGTGAGCTAAGGTATTTTGTCGATCTGGAAGGATTATTCGTTTGTCATCATCAGCAGACAAAGCGATTTTGTTGACTTGCTCTGTGAAAACTTCGTGATGATGACTCCGATCACATTCATTGGTCTCAGCTGTTGTCTTCCTGAAAATAAACATTTTTTATAATCGTTTGATGTTATTTCTTTATTTACAACATATTTTTTCACACCTCACATTTCTTGAATTAATCACCGTCCATATCAAAGGCATATGATTTGTAAACAAGTCTTGCGTTTCAATAAACCTAATTTCAACCGGTCTGTTCAGATCAGTGCCGGTGATTGGTTCGTAACTATGAAATTCATATTCTGAAATCGATTCATCGATTTCAGGTTTTTCGGTGATGTTTAGAATGTTGTTCATTTATTATAGACATTTTTTTGTTTTCACTTTAAAAATCAGGCATTTCACTTAGTTTATAACTCAATACCCTGTTGAAATATTTGAGTTCTTCAATTTCTCTTTTTAGTTCATCAATATTGTTTTTGAGGGCTTCAAGCTTTTCGAAAACATCTTTGATTTGCTCTGAATCGTTCATTTATTATACGTATTGTTTATTCATTCGTTTGACAAGGTCTTGTATTTTGATTGCACGCTGTCCCGACCCAGCTATCAAGTTGTTCAAATTTGTTGTCACCTCCTGTGCCTTCTGAGGTGTTGCTCCTTGAGGTGCAAGCGGTGGTGTTGAAGACACAAGTTTTGATAAAATTTGTTGTGATTTCGGAGTCAACTTTGAACTTGCAAAATCAATAGCTTTTTGTTCAGCCTTTTGCCCAGCACTTCGAGCAATGTTCAAAACTGTGTCGACAACTTGCTTTTTACTGATGAATCCTGACAAAAAGTCTTTGAGCTTTGAAAAAATCCCAGATCCACCAACTTGATACTTTCTTTGATATCCGCATTTAATAATTAACATCTTTATTTAATGCTAGCATTAAGTTTTTATAAGCATCACGAGACAAAATATTTTGTCTCAAAAGTTCATCACAAATGCTCACAATTTCATTCCGAAGACCTGTGTTTCCTGCTTGTTTCGAAGCCATCAACAATTCCAATCGTTCACACAAACCGTTTGGGTCACTTGGGAGAAAGCCTTGTCCTTGTTTTTTTTTCTGTTGACGTTTCGCTTTTTGCTTTGGTGCTTTCAGATGTTTCTCCCAAATTGGTCTTATGAAATTTTCCCACTTATGCCCTTTGTTTGAAGCTGGCCTGTCTGGATTTTCTGGATGTATCATAGCACCTGTCCTTTTAATAATTTCTTTGTAATTTTTCACATCGTTACCATCATAAAGGCCTGTTTTTGGCTTTTTCATAACAATGAGCTCCCAAAGACCTGGGTTCCCTTGTATCTTTTACCATCAACAAACAAATTGCTATCGTTATCAATTGTAACCCTTTTTCCGCCCATAAAATATTTCCCCTTTTCTCTTCTTGTTCCATACGTTGTACCTGCTTTTCCCTTACTTTGTGAATACTTTTCAAGATATTCCCTAGCTAATGAAGTTTCGTCGAGTTCTATTTGTGGTGTGTCAAGTTCTGCAAATGCTTCAGGTTGTCCTTCGTCTTGACCCCAAGGCAATGGTTCAGGCTCGTCTTGACCCAAGGCAATGCTTGCTGCGCTGGCATATTTTCTGTTGCTTCTTGGAGTGGGGCAAACTTTGAAACAATTTCTTCAGACGACTTTTGTTGTTGTTCAGTTATTGGCTTGAATATTTTTCCAAAATCTTCATACATTGGTTGCTCACCTAATCGTTCTGAGCGAAAATCATTCTGAATTTTGTTCTTGGCTTTGATATATTCAGCGACAAGTTTGTCACGTTTTGATGGGTCTTTCATTTTTAGAAATGACATTTATTATATGTTTAAATTTTGGATAGGGTCCAAATTCGTTTTCGACTGGGTCCAAATTAACCTCGATAGATGAATACTTTTCTATACAACTTTGGATCAAGGTTCATAATTTTTTGCAATTCTTTACATTGCACTGGTGTGAGCTTGTCGTTGAGAAACGCAATGACTGTTGAGCTTTTGATTCCAAGACTTTGTTTTTCATTTGACATTTTATATTAAAGTTTAATAAGATCTTTGTTGTCAACCCAAGAGTTGAAACTTTCAGGATAGCCCTTCCATTTAACTAACGAGTTTGTTTTGCCTTTCTTCACAACTTTCTCAATTCTGTAAACTTCTTGTGATGTCTTCTGAAGCTCTTGTTCGTAGAAAGTCCCTTGAATTTCTTCACCATTGTAGTCAGTTATTTTATAAGTAACTGGGTTGGCTCTTTGAATTTTTGCAATGGTGAACACTTCTTCTGTCCAGTTTGGGGTGAACCCTTTCTCAAAGAGTCCTTTCTTCTTGAGAATTCGGACTTTGTCACCAGTTTTGAATTTTGCATGTATCGACCGTCTTTCAAACTCTTGATACAAATTTCTGTAAACTCTCACTTCATTCTCTTTCTTGCTTGCCTCAACAGGAGTCATTTTTATGCTTGAGTGCCTCGTGTTGTTGTATCTCTCAACAAAGTCGTCAAGAACGTCAATATATTTGTTGGTATTGCTTGCCGTGAAATACTTGAACATTTTTTCTTTCATCGTGCGGTTCCAACGTTCGGCCACCGACGATTTTTCCTCATTTTCAGTAGAGTAAAGCTCTACACCCAACTCCTTCAAATCTTTGTTGTAAAACGCTCGAACTTTGTCTGTCCAAAGCTTTTCTGGTTTTCGCTATAATTTTTTGAAAATCTCCTTGAACGTGTCTGCGACAGATTTTCCAGTTTTGTCTTTGAGCGGAAGCATCCAACCATATTTTGAAAACACGTCAATCACTGTGAGAAGATACCTAACCCCACGGTTGAACTTTGAAAATGATTGCATTTCAACAAGGTCTGCAGCCCAAACTTTATCAATTCCATTCACATACATTTTTCGTTTTGGAAAATTTTTGATGATGGGTTTGTGAAGTTCATCAGCTAATTGCGAACTCCAAGTAACGCTCTCGCTGCGCTCGTTTTTTTCAACCCCATCCGAAGCGCTTTTCCGTCCCGATAATCGTAAAAACAACACCTCTCTCCATCCTTTCTAGAAGTGTGGGGTTGTAAATACCATTAAGCTCTGTTAACTAAAACCAGTATTTCAATGGTTGCCACTTCATAATTTAATACAGTAGAACCTATACTTTCTAGGTGTATATTGATAAGCAGCGTCTATTTTGCCTCATGAGACAAAAACAGTTCTGAAGTTATTTTTTCAGTAGCTGCGCACACTTGTCTGAAGTCATCACGTGACAAGTTTGGAATGCATGACCTACATAGCTGACCGTAATGTCTAATTTAAATCTGGGCAAGCTTTTAGTGGCTGTTTGTGTACGATGTGTGAAGAATAGGCTAAGCCATAACTTAAAACCTCAATATGTTGGGTCTCTCTGTATTGTGCTAGTCATGTGACCATTTCAACCACTTGTATTCTATTAAAGGCAAAATAGCCACGACATATATTTTGCCTCATGAGGCAAAATAGGCAGTAACTTTTTATGAGTTACTTGGATGTTTTCAGAGTGTTAACAGGAGTCGAATTCGATGTTTCAAAATTTTTCGGAGTCGGAGCTGGAGTCCTAAAGCATGGAGTAGAGTCGGAGTCTGAAAAATGTGACTCCACTCATCTCTGATAAGTAGGCCTATTTGCTCTTACTTGATAGGGTCTTTTCAGAACTTTTCGGAAGAAATTTTAACCGACAATTTTTTAGGTATAGAAGTTGGTTTGAAGCTTTTCTTTATTTGCTCATTGGAGAGTTGAGTTGATTTTATTTGGTGATAATTAATATTCAGCTAGAATACAACACAAATCAGTGCAAGGACGCCAGGGCATTGAAGGAACCGGAAGGTTGTCGAGTCGATGCCCCTGGAGATGGTTGTGGAGTCGCTTTGAAAGGACAGTACTTACACATTACAAGTGCTTTTGGTGGCCTATTTGAAAACAAGGGACTTGTCAGAGGTGGGACCAGATCCAGAGTACTGGAGTTGACTCCGGCAGGATTCTCCGTTTTTCTTTCGGATCTGGATCCGGGGTCAAAAATTTGGGAAATCTGGAGTCACTTTTCAATTTCGGCAATAGCAGGAGTCTGTGTGGTCATTTCTTAAGTAAAAACATGGCTAAATTAAGGTTGGATTGATGATTGTAGCTGGTGTCTGAACAGGATCGGATTCTCAAATTTGAAAAATTGCCGGACACGCATTCCCAAATTTTGGAACAGGAGCGGAGTCAGAGTCTGAAAAAGTGACTCCGACCACCTCTGGTACTTGCACATTAAAGTTGCTACTGTGGGCCCCTTTGAAAGTAATGTACTTACTCATTACAGTTGCTGTTGGTGGCCCCTTTGAAAGCAAGGTACGTAAACATTACAATTGCTGTTGGGGGGCCTTTTGAAAGCAAGGTACTTAGCCTACTGTGGCGGCCTGGAGATGGCGCCACATGAAAATAAATGGTCACCGCTAGATGGTGCCCATGAGTAACAAGTCACTGTGATAGTCACCACAAGCGAATTATCGTAGTTCACTTATCCCTATAAAATGATAGTGCAACCCAGTAGTAGTAGAGTGGATTCGTCGAGGGAGCTCTATTGCTGCTGGTTGCTTTCCTGTTAGTTAATTCCCTGAATTGCCATCTTTCTCTTGTGCATACCTCAGTAGTTCAAGGCGATGCAGTCAACTGCAACACTACGCATTACAATTGCTGTTGGGGCCTCTTTGAAAACATGGAATTTTACATTATAATTGCTGTTGGGAACATATGCACCACGTTTGGAAATTTGAGTAACAGCGCCCTGAAGCCAAGTTGATTGAAAGGGCATTGTTAAAATTAACGGAAGAGAGGTGGAATGAGTTGCAGGAGGTTGTGGAGTCTTTGGCTTCAGTACGCACATACTACTGTACAAAACTTCACGAGGGTGCGCTAACCTCAGGTCAGACATTAGGTCATTGGCAACTAACCATGCTATCGTTAGAGCAAATTTCTACTCCACTAGCAGCAAATGCTAATGGAACGCATGAAATCACTTATGATTCCACCAGTTTTGGCTGCAACTTACCTTGATCCTGAGTACCACAAGTGGTCATGGAGTGCCAACCCTTTTGACTTGAAGAATTGTACAAAAGTAGATTGCGCATTTCAGTACTGGACTGAACAAGATAGCAAGGTGTTTTCACAGCTGGCATGGATTGTTTTTGCTGTTCCAATGACACAAGTGTCAGTGGAAAGACTCTTCAGCGGCGTAAAATTTATGTTAAGTGATTTGCGCAATTCTTTGGCAGAAGACACTTTGCAAGCAATTACGTTGCAACGCACCAATGTGTGAGCATATCAATTCAGTGTTCATATGCAGTATTCACCAGCGAGTTCTTTTTCGTTCATTAAACGCGTTTCTTCTTTTAAGTTGTTCTTGTACCTCTTAACCATGGATTAGCCCCATTTCGTTTAATTTCAGAGGTGTTAGTTAGGCATACCTATTTTTGTGTTTGAAAAACGGGACGCTTCAGAACAACGAACCTTGTCAGAGAAATGTGGTTCACATACCTTACGTGGAGTATGTAGTTATATGTAAAAATATTCGGAGACTGTGTACACACCAAGCATAAAAAAGAAGTGCTGGGAAAGTGTTTTGCTCCTCTCAAGGTTAGACACGTACCAACACCGGTTGTGTGATGCGCTACTGTATGGTTATCCATTTTCTGTGCTCTTGCAAATGACGATACAGCTGTGGTGAGGATAAACTGCTTTGCTCCTCCCAATGTTGGTCATGTGCCAACACCGTTTCTGTAATGTGCGCTGATATATAGCTAACCACTTTTTGTGCTCTTGTGTCTGTGATACGGACCATGAGTCCGCAATAAAATATTATTATTGGATTCCTATAGTTAGGACACCAAGAAAAAGTAAAATAATGTATTTTACTAAGAAACCAGACAATGTTCAAATATTTGCAAATTTACACATTTGTCCAATCATGTTTTTCTGTAGGCTATATACTTTCTTCACGAAGTCTTTGTTCGATTTTATTTTCTCATAAACATCACAGTCAGGAAAGTCAGTATTATGCGGGAGTCCCCGCTTATATAAGCCCATCTCGGGGCCGGACAATTTCAGGCGCAACTGGACCTATTAACCGGGGAGCATGGCGTAACGAGGTTAGATGGCGCCAGGGGCAAGAAGCAAGTTTGCCGCCCCCATGTTCGCAAATGAGTTCTTTCGGAAGCAAATGTACTGCATTGAAGACAGCACGTGTGACGTTGTTGGGACTTTCGGCGCCTTCCGCAGTGATTCTGCGCCCCCATCCCCCACAGTGATTCGGCGCCCGGGGGATCGTTCCCCCTTGCCCCTGACCGGGGAACAAATTTTCGCCACTTTCATGGACATAAATGAGCATGGTCCACTGTACTATCGTTAAAAGCTGCTAAAACCTTCACTTCCTGGTCCTTGCCTCAGAGCTGTTTCGTTGCACAGGATATTTCGTAGGCAGGCACGAGTGATGATGAGTTGTTCAGCGGAGCACGTTAACTACATGTTGGTTGGCAGTTAGAACCGTCACCAGGAAGTCTTCACTAGGGGGGCTTTGCCTTTGTGCCGGGGGGGCATGATATCGAAAAGTTGATAAAACCTCCAAAGATTTATAGTGTTTCATATTTCGATTTGGGAGCTTAGTACTTTGTTTGGGGGGGCTAAGCTCACCAAAGCCCTCCGTGGCGACGGGACTGTTGGCAGTGCTAGGTCATTTTCTAAAATTTCAAGTTTCTTAGGGTTAAGTCTGCACGTTTCTTGGCTGGGGCGGATCCCGATCGCCCCCTCCTAAAGCCTACGAAAGTAACTTTTTTCACCATGATTTTGTATAATGCGGGAAACAGCATTCGCGTTGTAAAGACATTTTGCCGTCCATTGTTTTGTCACAACAATGTTGTGAAGTATACTTTGTCTCATTCAGTAGTGAACTCGTAATGAGACTTCACTGCAAAATGTTACTGTAATCACCCCCTAGACTTACTGGCTGGATCCGTCCCTGTCTCTTCGCCATTTTGAAAATGAATTCTGCATAGCACTAGTTGTCTTGCATATCGATTAAGGCACAAATAAACGATCTGTGACGAAAGATTTGAATTATGAACTACAGTTGGTCAGTACCGTAAAGTGCGAAATCGTCGAAAGCAAGACAAAAAGTGTGATTTCGCCTTTAACCCAATTTTAAGCAAATGTGTTCGAAAATTGGGCTTATTAAGCGGGGTTTTCGGTTGACATAGCCTTTTTTGTATTACAGGAATAGATGGAGTAATTCCGGACCGGACAATTTTGGGCTTAAGCGGGTGGGCTTAATAAGCGGGGATTACTGTAATTACAGGTGGTAAGTGCTTTCGCATTCTGCTTCTGTTTTCTTCAGACCTCATGTTATTCGTGATGGAACAAATTCTCTCAACGAGAGCTGATGTACCACGTGTAGAATTATGCTGGCTGATTTAATGCGTAACCGGGACTTTTTGGTTGACTGACCGAGACAAAGCCTTAAAACCGGGACTGTCCCGGCTAAAACGGGACGTATGGTATGCCTAGTGTTAGTACAAGGCGTTAGTTTAACACTAGGTTTGGAAAAGTATGGAAGATTTCGGTTATGGAATGGAAAATTTGCCTGCTATGGGAATTCGAAGATTTGCGTTCCATTCCATGGTATGCCTTGTTTGTGGGTACCTGACATCTAACCAAAAAGTTTTAATTTACACAACACATATCAAAAAAGTAAACGCCAAACATTGTTCCTTTACTCTGAGAAACGAACTAACTGACAAACAATAATAGGTCAGAAATTTCGCTTGACACCGGAATAGAGCGAAGAAATCGTCATTAACTAGAGAAGTCGGCCATGCGTAACGTATAACGTTAATTCCAACGCAGCGAAGAGAGTTTCTTCAGTTTGGAACAAAAAGCGAACACACATGAGGATGAGAAATTGATTAAGGAAAATTAAAAATCATGAATCTAACTTATTTTCATCCTAAAAGGAGAGGAATCGTTGGAAAAACAGTCCAGTTAGGACCAGATTTGTCGCTAAAACATCAATTTTCTGAAAACATAAGTGGCAACACTGTGCTCAACTGCTCAGAGCTCACTGATTCGGTGTTGCCAACTCGTCCTACAACGGATATACCACATCTCGTCTAAAAAATTTACCAAATTTATCTGTATCAAATAGCTTAAAATTTAATGCTGCGTCTTCCATACTTCACTTAGATGATCAACAGTTACTGCTGTGCAGTGGCATCATAAAGTTGCAACCTGAATTTATTCCTTCGTAACTCAAACAGTGACAGATTTATTAACCGCTGGAATATTCAACCTTCCAACACCTTCAGGTGAATTTTCACTTTTGTGGTCCACCACATTATTATGCTGTATTATGTAATAGCTTCTTTGCGGTTTCTAATTTTCTTTCTGCGCTGTTTGCAAAAGGGATACACACTCATGAAAAAGCACAGCGCTATAAATATACTGGATGTGGAATTGGGGACTTTCGTTACGAACTGCGAAAATCAGGAGCGAATCTCATTAAATGTTTTGAAAGGGAACCGCTTCCAGCTCCCGCCAGCCAAGCACGATTTCAACAATTCCGTGTCATTGAACGACTTTGCGTCGAAAGCAGCAACAAGTGCAGTTATCTTGGAGTATTCTAGCAAGGATTTACAAATTATATTTTTGACCGTACTTTTTACAGCGTCAGTATCGTAATTTTCGGCTTAGCACAAATTGATTAAGGCTTCCACTTTTCCACTCGTGGCAGTGGGAGATGGGGCCCCCCACCTAGGGGCCTCGCATCACCTAAATCCGGCCATGGGGCTTGATTCTGGCTTCTGGCAAAGTTTTGTTAACGTTTACATTTCATTGCATCTCTAAAAATTGTCGTCATTTACATGACAATGATTGAAACCTAATCCCCTTCGCTAAGCTACATTAGGGGCAAGTGACTGCTGAGAACAGCACACGTGAAACCTTCCTTTCCACCCATGCATTGGCAGCAACGTACGAGTCACGAAATGCACCAAGTACCGGCTTCAAGTCAAGTCTGGGAATCCAACCCGGTCTACGCTTGACAGGTTAGTGCTCTACCACTCAGCCTAATTTGTTTCGGTCCAAAGCAAAAGGAACAAACTTTTATTTCAGTATCGTACAAATAGGAAATAGTGGAAACTGACAAGTAGTGCAGAGTTATGATCATTTTTTGCAACCGCGTTCCACGAAGCGCATGGCTGCGAAGTTTGAGAAACCTTTTACGAAGTGCATGAGCGAGTGCGGACAGGTGGTCGCCTACACGCACATTGAGATGTCACAGAGACAGTGAGATAAGGCTGAGGTATCCAGTTTGTGAAATCACCGGAGAGTCGTTCTGTCGTACTCTGTAACACTGCGGTGGATCGAGATGCCATTTCATAAAAACAAATGTTGCTTGGACCGTCGCATAGCAGCAAATCATTACCTTCGCGCATGATGTTCAAGAGTTCTAAGAAACTTTGCTGGGATGTAGAGACTCCACGGGAAACAGAAGCTGCATATTTCAACCATTAATTTAGAAAATATGCAATCCAAAGAAGTGAGCATGCTCATAGAAACCAGGCAAAATATTTAATTTCCAAGGTATTGCTTGTTTCGGTAAACTTGTCAAATGTTGCCAAAAGAATTTTTAGTTTTGTTGATTCCGACAACATGCTGCTACTGAGCAGGTGAGTGAGTAAATCGTGAAAAACACGGCAGCACTCGAACAAATGTAATTGAAATTCTTATCATAATGTAACGTTGCCACTGCGCTACGATGGAAGTAAGAAACGCCACAACATAAAATGCTTCTTGTAATTTAATTGCACGCCAAGCCATTGCAACAAAACTTAGTTTTCAAACGTGGATGGTTTTGGCGTTTTAATCAGAAACAAAAAATAACTGTTTGCTCAAACATTAAGGTAAACGCCAAAAAGGCATACTAAAAGTGTTTAATGTACGTTCTACGATGAATGTTGCTTGAAATATATGACACACTTTTCAAACCAACTGCACGAGTTCGGCAAAGAGCGGTTGGTTAATGAAGTGGCAGCTCGAAGGCGGCGAGATTTCAAAACATCTAGCGGTGATTGTGCGGGAGTTGGATCCTTCAACCTTCGTACCTGGACAAAAACAATATCAAAGCATTGCTTGGTTGGGCCTTCAACGGTGACCTTCCTAATCAATACCTTCAACACTCCACGGTTCGTGAAGTACCGTAAGTTACCACGAGCCACTGTATTGTACCACAAATGATCCGCAGATTAAAGTGATCGGATCTTAAAAGTTTCAATCCATGCTGTTCTTTTTGCTACTCATGTTGCTGCGCAGCATTTGCCACCAGGTTTAAAATCAAGCAAATCAATTCCTTCTGGCGATTATTTTATTATTTAGCCGACTTTTTGACCACCTATTCAAGTAGGCGTCGGCCAAATGAAAAACGAATTTATCTCCATGTTGCACAATTCGTCGTTCTCAGAAGCTTGTAAATAGATTTCAGAAGGAATATGCAATGAACAAACCACAAACACAGAATCAGATAAGCTCTTAACAAACCACAAACACAGAATCAGATAAGCTCTTATCACCCACGACGTACTGTAGCAGCAGGGGGAAAATATACCAACGAAAATCGTTACTCAATGTTACAAAACAAACATTGATTTTGTCTGTCCACACGGCTGGTCACAGAGAAGCTTTTCAGTGGTCTGTGAAGCAGGACACACGTAAATTTTGTTAACTTCGAATTTGTTCGGAAAAGGACGATTTATTTATCAGGGCCAAGAACTCTTCACTTCCACGGACTAATTGGTAGAATACATCAAAGCCACTCTGTAAGATCTTAATATCTGATTCTGTGCTGAGAAAGGATTGCTTTCCACAGACAGCGTTTCAATTACACTTACGCATCCTGTAACCTACTGGACTTTTAATTTTGTTTGTTACGTCACTGTACACTTGGTAGTTTGTTTTGTTTAGTTGTTCCTACTGTAACCTTTTCCTTTCCATTGTAAAGTGGGCAGGTGAGGTTGCAATTTTTCAGTTATGTTCTTTTAATTGGTAGCTTTATTTTTGTGGGTTTTATTTAATTCTAGTATATATACCATGCATTTCGCAGAGCTGATGATGCCTACATCGTAGGCGAAATATATACTCTGTAAGATCTTAGTGTCTGATTCTTTGCTGAAAAAGGATTTCTTCGACAGACGTTTCAGTTAGATGGAAGTTTCATCGACAGCAAACATTAACTAACAAAGTGGGAAGGTGCCTATGGTACCTAAAACCGTCGCTGTACTGGGCAAAGATTCATGTACCTCGTACAGCAACCAGATTGTTAACAACGTATGGTTCACTGCAGTCGGTTTGTAAAAAATATTCACCCGGATCTTACCATAATTTAACCTTGATGAGTTTCACGGTCTTAACAAACGATGGTTTGAAAACTACTGCAGTGCTTTGTGGAAAGAAAACTACAGTGTGTACGAAACCAACGAACATTTATATTAACGGCTATATTTACAATCAGTGGATGGGTTCGTTATGCAATCAGTTATTACCCTGTGATATATTTATGAAACTATGCTGTCAATAAACTTTCAAACACGTTTCGCTTGAGTATAGGACAAAACTTACTTCTACAATACGTTACCGAATTACTCCGGAGTTTTTGAATCATACGACACATTTCTTTTGCATACGAATAGTATCTATGAATGTATGTCGATCACGGCGGGGCAAAGGTGCATAAACGTTTTGAGTCTTCTTCCTTGAGTCAGTTCTTCATAACCATTCCCAGGCCGCACTAGATCTTTGAGCAGCCATTCGATTTTCTCATCATCCAGAACCGTCAGGCCGTGCAATCCATGAGGAGGTCGATGGATTGGACATTGGAGGACATGGTCGACGGTTTGTTCTGCGCCACGCTCACAGGGCGCAGAGGAGGCCATACCTCATTTGTACAAGCAGGAGCGGAAATGTCCGACACCGGTGCGGAGGCGGTTAAGCCGGATCCAGGCTGTCCTTGTGAAGGTCATTCCGACGGGGTGGGTGCCGGCAGGGCCTATGAGAGAGGGGTCCAACAGATGCATTGTTCCGTGGCCCGAGACTGAAGGAACACTTGAGTGTTTGCTACTAACAAACTCGGAATAATGTAGCAAATATAATCCCGATGGTAAAGCTGGTTTGGCCTAAAGGATTTGGTAAGCCAGTGTGATGCATTTTAATGTGAATTGCTGGCAGGGCATTTTCCTGATATGATGCATTGACAATTATTAGTAGTAATTGTTTTTGCTGAACTTGAATGTTTGCCTACTTTGTCGAATTTAAGACATTCACGATTACTTTCCCACTCTGTCCATTGAACTAAATTTTGCTTTACTTCTTTCATTTTCAAACATTTTCAAAAATATATTTAATAAAAACTCTCTCCAATAAACCAAGAGTTTCAAACTAAGAGATACTTCACGTGAAATTTCAATGGAAACATGCCAGTTCATCATAAAATCCAATCTTACACCAGCTGCCCTCGATGTTGCACAGATGTGTAAGATGATTAAAATGTTTGAAATTAACAAGTAACTTCAGTGCAGGACGCAAGTGCTTATAGTGCACCGCGGCGGTGTGCTGTGCATTTTGCTGATGGGTTAAACTTGCGTCGCAAGCAGATACAGGCTCCAATCGAATGAGAGTTTAGGATTAGCGGACATACCCAGAAATCTGAAGATTTCGAAACCATACAGGAGAAACTAACCACTTACAGTATTTCGACAGAATGCTTTAAAGCAGTGGTCGCCGGCCTGTGGCCCGTGTGGCAATTTATTGTGGCTCACTGTCAAAAATAGAAGCAATAGTCGGTTGACAAAATATTTCGTACTGTCCCTTCATTCTTGTTATAGTAAGTAAGCTCATTCCAAAGGATACAGCAGTTACTCAGTGAGGTCGCAGTCGCATTTCACTATCAGCGTTTTATTCAACCTCGATCGACTCCATTCATTCTGAGACTGCGGAACAACGTTACAGTCACGACAAGATGTCAGAATTATTATAATAACCACGATTGTCTTACACCTGAAAAAATCTATCCACCAGTTGTGCAATACCGGGCTGGTGAAGTGAATTGAAGTTTCGCTTGTGGGAGAAATAATGCACTGAAGTTTTCGCCTTCGTATGGTATGGAGTGTAGTTTGTAGAAATATATGAGAGCAACAATTGCAATATTGCTAACGGCAACTTGACTGCAAAGTTCTTAATGAGTTGAGAAGTCAGGAGAAAAGTGACACCATTCAGGAGCCTGTACAACATGTCTTGCTAGATATTTCCATTGTGTTAATGGTATCTAAAAGATTACTGAGGTAGCGCTGTCCAGTTAACTTGTGCAGAAAATTATGAGAATTATGTTTCCAGGTGCGATAAAAAACAATCAAGTATTTGACATTCAACCTGATCGTTGTCTTAAGCAGCATCTACTGAAAAGTAGCATCTGCTGTAAGATCTTTCAGCAAGCTTAAACTTGTAAAAACTAAGCGGTCCACTATATGTCACTAACTCAACTTGTTGACCTATAAAGATTACGCATCGAGTCTAGCATGGCCAAACAAGTTGATTTTGATAGTGTTTATTAGAATTTTGCGGACAAGAATGCCACAAAAACGCTTATATAATAGTTAAATTATTTTTTTATAATTTCTTCCTTGATAAAATTTTGCTGTGGCCATTTAAAAGTCATGTTTAAAAAATAGTAATATTGTTACATTATTTGAACTCAGTCTGTTTTGACCGTCGTGAGAGAAGGACGTGTTCTGAGCTGAACAGCAGTAGGTAGTACAAACCATGAAACAAGCCGAACATTGAGCAACTGTTCATGGAGCGACTATTATTCAGACGTTATTAAATCCTGTCAAAGTAACATCAGCTTTTGTTTCATTTAAAAGGCGAATAATGACGGATCTGGTGCAGAACATTACAGTTCGGCAAAACCGTAAAGTAACAGCTATGCCCGAAGCACCCAAGGAACCAACGCTTCGAGACCTGTACATTTTGCTCCAAGCAGTTGACCAGCGCCTTAC
>Ga0210059_1005778_pt1 | contig 19862 bp, 9 predicted proteins | sample Ectturendosymbi2_FD_188042 | JGI IMG/M metagenome (GOLD analysis project Ga0210059, IMG submission 188042) | Ecteinascidia turbinata endosymbiont from Florida, USA - Sample 2 (SPAdes) (version 2) | ecosystem: Host-associated > Tunicates > Ascidians > Unclassified | place: Key West, Florida... | reverse complement strand
GATTTATCAAGTTCGCAATTTTAATTAATTTGATTTAAAAAACAAAAAAAGTTTATTTTCAAAACAAGAAAGTAAACTTTTTTTTATTAAAAATTAATAATTCTAAAATGAAGTATAATTAATATATACAAGTTTTAATTTTAAGTATTAAGCTTAATAAAAAACAAATTTTAAAACTTTTGTTTTTTTAATTGTAAGTGCCAAAAAACATTTTTTTAAATAAAAAGTATTTTTATATTTTTATATTTTTTAAGGAACGAAATGAAATTTTTATTATCAATATTTTCAATTAGTTGTCTTTTTGTTTCCTCATATTTGAATACAAATTTAGTTTTTCAAACAAATAATTTAGTAACTAAATTGAAAACTAAATTGAAAACAAAAAAAACGCCTTTATCCTTTTTATATCAAAATCAACCTAATAATAAAATAACAAAACAATTTTTAAAAAATTCTAAATTTCCTTATTTAGCAAATAGTGCTGAAACTAGTTATTTTAATGATGTTTTGCTTAAAAGTATTGCTTATGATAAAACGAGTTTAAAACTAACCTCTTCACTTGCTAATTTAAAAAATTATGATTTAAAACACCATGAAAATAAAATTGATACTTATTTAGATGTTCAAGATTATTCAAAAATGCTTGCAATTAAAAACAAGAAGAATTCTAATTCCATAATTAAATATAATTTAGAATTTTTAAATCATTTTTTTAACAACAACGCTTTAAAATTTAATCCTAATGGATTTGTTATTTCAAGACACAAATTATTAAGCGCAAGCGCTAAAAATTTAAAAGTACATAATCAAAATATTTTTCAATTAAATATTAAAAAAAATCAAAATTATTTAAATAGTTTTTTAAGAAATAATAATTCAAATAGCAATGGTTTTTCATTTAACCTTTCTTGAAGTGGGGTTAATTTTGAAGCTGGTTCAAGATTATTAACCCACAATATTTTGCATCAAATAAACGCCGCGTCTGCCTTTACAAACCTTTTTACATTAGGATTTCAAAATGGTAAAACAAGTTTAAATTCAACAAATAAATTAAATGGAATTGAAGAGCCTTGAAACGCTTGAGAATTTTGAAAAACAACTGATTATATATTTTCTAGTAACACTGATATTTGAAACCAAGCTGAATATCCAGAAATAAAAAATTTATTTGCAGCAAGATTTAGTCGAGCAGAATTTGAACAATTTGAAGAAAAATTAAGTGATGCATTTACTGAATTAATTAAAATAAATCCTTATGAATCAAGAAATTTTACTTCAATTATTCACAAAGCAATGGTTAGGTTCGGAAAACAAAGATTAGGTTATAAATCAAAATATGATCCTATAAATGATAATCCAAATAGATTTGGTAATTCTGTGCCAAAACAAGCTCAAGATGAATTAAATACTTTTGATGAAAACGCTGCTGGAAGTAGCGCTGATGTAACAAGTGATGTTGATAGCGGTGTAGCTGAAGTTTTAGAGGCCCAAGGAGCTGGTGAAGTTGCAAATGAAGTTGCAAGTGGTATGGCAGAAGCTGGCGCTGCAGCTAATGGAGTTCCAATTATTGGATGAATTATTGGAATAATAATTACAATACTTAGTGTTACAATTTCAATTGTTATTAGCCAAGAAATGAAAAAAGTTAGTAATTGAAATATAAACATTGGAAATTTAACTCCTAAAGGACCTTGAAGTTTAAATAATTTAATATTTAATAAAAAAACTAGGTTATTTAGAAAATTAAATAGTTCGCAAATTCAATTTAATGGTAAATTTTTTAAACCTTGATTTGGAAAAGTAACTCATAAAGTTTTTGATTTTAAACCTTTACACGCTTTAAAAGCAAACAAAAAAACTACCAAAACCCCTTCAATTGATTTACAAAATCAATATAATTTATTATCTGGAACTAATAATAACTTTAATTTAATTGTTAACCCAACAACATGAAAACAAATGGTAGCTGCTGCTAATATGTCAAATTCTCAATTTAGCATTAAAGAAATCTTAGCTAAAAATAATCTTGATAGCAATAATTTGTATTTAAGTAATCAAAATTGAGTTGATTTAATTAAACAAGTTAAAAATCCAGCATTAAATCAAAATTATGCAGCGGATTTTAAATTCAAAGATTCAAAATTAAGTTATTCTAACTTAACAAAAAATCATAAAAGTAATTTTAAATATAATAATAATTTTAATTTAAAAGAAATGATTGTTGGAAATAATAAAACTCAAGATTTTCTTATTAATCATAAACAACTTAAATTTTTACTAACAGGATTAAATTATTTAAAAAGTCGCTGAAATAATTCAAAAGCATTAAACAAAGAAGGCAAACCAATAGTTCCTGGACTTAAATATTCAATTCAATATAATCCAAAAGGTTACAAAAATTTTATTACTTGATATTATTATTATCAATTAAAACCTTATATTTGAGTTGATTCTAATAGTTGTGATCAAGTAAATATTGCGTTTTTAAAACGAATATTTAAAAAAATTGAATCGAATAAATTTAAATTATCTTTTAAACAAGGATTAAATTTAATTAACAACAATTCAATTTTAGATTTATCAAGTTCTCAATTTTAATTAATTTGATTTAAAAAATAAAAAAAGTTTATTTTCAAAACAAGAAAATAAACTTTTTTTTATTGAAATTAATAATTCTGTGAAGTAAAATAAAATATAGTTTAAATTTTAAGTATTAAACTCAATATAAAACAAAATTAAAATCCTTATTTTTTTAAAAAAACGAAATGAAATTTTTATTATCGATATTTTCAGTTAGTTGTCTTTTTGCTTCCTCATATTTGAATACAAATTTAGTTTTTCAAACAAATAATTTAGTAACTAATTTAAAAACTAAATTGAAAACAAAAAAAGCACCTTTATCTTTTTTATATCAGAATAATTCAAAAAATAAATTAACAAAAAAATTTTTAGCAAATTCTAAATTTTCATATTTAGCAAACGATTTAGAAAGTAGTTATTTTAATGATGTTTTACTTAAAAGTATTGCTTATGATAAAACAAGTTTAAAACTAACTTCTTCAATTGCTAATTTAAAAAATTATGCTTTAAAACACCACGAGAATAAAATTGATACTTATTTAGATATTCAAGATTATTCAAAAATGCTTTCAATTAAAAACAAAAAAAATTCAAATTCAATAATTGCATATAATTTAGCGTTTTTAAATCATTTTTTTAATAATAAATCTTTGAAATTTAATCCTAATGGTTTTATTATTTCTCGAAGTAAATTATTAAGCGCAAGTGCTAAAAATTTAAAAGTACAAAATCAAAGTATTTTTCAATTAAATACCAAAACAAAACAAAATTCTTTAAATGGTATTTTAAAAAAATTTAATGCTTCAAAAAACAATGATTTTTCTTTAAATGTTTCTTGAAGTGGAATTAATTTTGATAGTGGATCAAAATTATTAACCCAACAAATTTTGCACAATCTAAATGCTTCAGCTACCTTAACAAACCTTATTACTTTAGGATTTCAAAATGGTAAAAAAAGTTTGAAATCAACAAATAAATTAAATGGTATTGATGGGCCTTGATCACCTTTTGATTTTATGGACGAAATTAACTATTTATTTGGGCAACGCACCTGAATTCAAAACTCAGCTGAATATCCTGAAGTAAAAAGCTTATTTTCGCAACAATTTGATCAAGCAGAATTTGAACAAATGGAACAAAAATTTAATCAAGTTCTTTATAATTTATACGAAACAGATCCTTATAAAACAAGAGGATATGCTCAAATTATTAGAAAAGCAATGGTTCGGTTTGGAAAGGAAAAACTAAGCTTCAACACTGAAAAGGACCCATTAAATGGAAATTTAAGTAAATTTAGCAATGATGTACCAAAACAAGCTCAAGATGATTTAAATACTTTTAACGAAAATGCTGCTGGAACTAGCACAGATGTAACAAGTGATGTTGATGCTGGTGTAGCTGAAGTTTTAGAGGCCCAAGGGGCTGGAGATGTTGCAAGTGAAGTTGCAAGTGGTATGGCAGAAGCTGGCGCTGCGTGCCAAGGAGTTCCAATTATTGGTTGAATTATTGGACTAATAATTCTAGCTATTACAATTACAATTTCAGTTGTTATTAGCCAACAATTAAAAAAAATTAATAATTGAAATATAAATGTTGGTAATTTAACTCCTAAAGGACCTTGAAGTTTAAATAATTTAAGATTTGATAAAAAAACAAGATTATTTAAAGAAATAAATAGTTCTCAAATTCAATTTAGTGGTCAATATTTTAAACCTTGATTTGGAAAAGTAACTCATAAAATTTTTAATTTTAAACCTTTACACGCCTTAACACCAAATAAAAAAACCAAAACAATGCCTTCAATTGATTTACAAAATCAATATAATTTATTATCTGGAAATAATAATAATTTTAATTTAATTGTTAATCCAACAACTTGAAAACAAATGATAGCTGCTGCTAACATGCCGAGTGCTCAATTTAGCGTTAAAGAAATCTTAGCTAAAAATAATGTTAATAGCAATAATTTATATTTAAGTAATCAAAATTGAGTTGATTTAATTAAACAAGTTAAAAATCCAGCATTAAATCAAAATTATGCTGGCGATTTTAAATTTAAAGATTCAAAACTAAGTTATTCTAATTTAACAAGCAATCATCAAAGTAATTTTAAATATAGTGATAATTTTAATTTAAAAGAAATGATTGTTGGAAATAATAAAACTCAAGATTTTCTTATTAATCATAAACAACTTAAATTTTTAATAAATGGGTTAAATTATTTAAAGAATCGTTGAAATAATTCAAAAGCGTTAAACAAGCAAGGTAAACCATTATTTCTTGGAATTAAAAATTCAATTCAATATAATCCAAAAGGTTACAAAGATTTTATTACTTGATATTATTATTACCAATTAAAACCTTATATTTGAGTTGATTCTAATAGTTGTGATCAAGTAAATATTGCATTTTTAAAACGAATATTTAATAAACTTAAATCAAATAAATTTAAATTATCTTTTAAACAAGGATTAAATTTAGTTAATAACAATTCAATTTTAGATTTGTCAAGTTCCCAATTTTAATTAATTTGATTTAAAAAAACAAAAAAGTTTATTTTCAAAACAAGAAAGTAAACTTTTTTTTTATTGAAAATTAACAACACTAAAAAAAAGTATAATTAGATTAGTGCTAATATTAATTTAATAAAAAACAAATTTTAAAATTTTTGTTTTTTTAATTGTAAGTGCCAAAAAAAACATTTCTTTTAAATAAAAAGTATTTTATATTTTTATATTTTTTAAGGAACGAATGAAATTTTTATTATCAATATTTTCAGTTGGTTGTCTTTTTGCTTCCTCATATTTGAATACAAATTTAGTTTTTCAAACAAATAATTTAGTAACTAAATTAAAAACTAAATTGAAAACAAAAAAAGCACCTTTATCTTTTTTATATCAAGATCAACCTAACAATAAATTAACAAAAAAATTTTTAAAAAATTCTAAATTTTCTTATTTAGCAAATAGTGTCGAAACTAATTATTTTAACGATGTTTTACTAAAAAGTATTGCTTATGATAAAACAAGTTTAAAACTAACTTCTTCACTTGTTAATTTAAAAAATTACGATTTAAAACATCACGAGAATAAAATTGATACTTATTTAGATATTCAAGATTATTCAAAAATGCTTGCAATTAAAAACAAAAATCAACAAAATTCAATAATTGCATATAATTTAGCGTTTTTAAATCATTTTTTTAATAACAATGCTTTAAAATTTAATCCGAATGGTTTTATTATTTCAAGAAATAAATTACTAAGCGCAAGTTTTAAAAATTTAAAAGTACAAAATCAAAGTATTTTTCAATTAAATACCAAAACAAAACAAAATTCTTTAAATGGTGTTTTAAAAAAATTTAATGCTTCAAAAAATAATGATTTTTCTTTAAATGTTTCTTGAAGTGGAATTAATTTTGATAGTGGATCAAAATTATTAACCCAACAAATTTTACACACATTAAATGCTTCAGCTTCCTTAGCAAACCTTATTACATTAGGTTTTCAAAATAGTAAACACACTTTGAAATCAACAAATAAATTAAATGGTATTAATGGGCCTTGAAATCCTTTTGAATTTAGTAAAGAAATTAACTATTTACTTGAACAACGCACCTTAATGCAAAATGTATCTGAATATCCTGAAATAAAAAGTTATTTTTCAGCAAGATTTAGTGAAGCAGAATTTGAACAAATGGAACAAAAATTTAGTAAAATTCTTTATAATTTATACGATGAAGATCCTTATAACACACCAGGATATGCTCGAGTTGTTAGAAAAGCAATGATTCGCTGGGGAAAATCAAAACTAGGTTACAGCAATGAAAAGAACCCATTAAATGATGATGTAAGTAAATTTAGCAATGATGTACCAAAACAAGCTCAAGATGAATTAAATACTTTTAACGAAAACGCTGCTGAAAGTAGCGCTGATGTAACAAGTGATGTTGATGCTGGTGTAGCTGAAGTTTTAGAGACCCAAGGAGCTGGAGAAGTTGCAAGTGAAGTTGCAAATGGTATGGCAGAAGCTGGCGCTGCATGCCAAGGAGTTCCAATTATTGGTTGAATTATTGGACTAATAATTCTAGCTATTACAGTTACAATTTCAGTTGTTATTAGCCAACAATTAAAAAAAGTTAATAATTGAAATATAAATGTTGGTAATTTAACTCCTAAAGGACCTTGAAATTTAAAAAATTTAAGATTTGATAAAAAAACAAGATTATTTAAAGAATTAAATAGTTCTCAAATTCAATTTAGTGGTCAATATTTTAAACCTTGATTTGGAAAAGTATCTCATAAAATTTTTAATTTTAAACCTTTACACGCTTTAACACCAAATAAAAAAACCAAAACAACTCCTTCAATTGATTTACAAAATCAATATAATTTATTATCTGGATCTAATAACAACTTTAATTTAATTGTTAACCCAACAACATGAAAACAAATGGTAGCTGCTGCTAATATGCCTAGTGCTCAATTTAGTGTTAAACAAGTTTTAGCTAAAAATAATGTTAATAGTAACAATTTATATTTAAGCAATCAAAATTGAGTTGATTTAATTAAACAAGTTAAAAATCCAGCGCTAAATCAAAATTATGCTGGCGATTTTAAATTTAAAGATTCAAAATTAAGTTATTCTAACTTAACAAACAATCATCAAAGTAATTTTAAATATAGTGATAATTTCAATTTAAAAGAAATGATTGTTGGAAATAATAAAACTCAAGATTTTCTTGTTAATCACAAACAATTTAAATTTTTAATAACAGGATTAAGTTATTTAAAAACTCGCTGAAATGATTCAAAAACACAAACAAAAACAGGAAAACCACTAATTCCTGGAATTAAAAATTCAATTCAATATAATCCAAAAGGTTACAAAGATTTTATTACTTGATATTATTATTGTCAATTAAAGCCTTATATTTGAGTTGATTCTAATAGTTCTGATCAAGTAAATATTGCATTTTTAAAACGAATATTTAAAAAGATTGAATCAAATAAATTTAAATTATCTTTTAAACAAGGATTAAATTTAGTTAATAACAATTCAATTTTAGATTTATCAAGTTCTCAATTTTAATTAATTTATTTATTATAAAAATAAAAAAAGTTTATTTTCAAAACAAGAAAGTAAACTTTTTTTTATTGAAAATTAATAACACTAAAATGAAGTATAATTAATATATATAAGTTTAAAGTTAAGTATTAAACTTAATAAAAAACAAATTTTAAAATTTTTGTTTTTTTAATTGAAAGTGCCAAAAAAAACATTTTTTTAAATAAAAAGTATTTTATATTTTTATATTTTTTAAGGAACGAAATGAAATTTTTATTATCAATATTTTCAATTAGTTGTCTTTTTGCTTCCTCATATTTGAATACAAATTTAGTTTTTCAAACAAATAATTTAGTAACTAAATTGAAAACTAAATTGCAAACAAAAAAAGCACCTTTATCTTTTTTATATCAGAATAATTCAAAAAATAAATTAACAAAAAAATTTTTAGCAAATTCTAAATTTCCTTATTTAGCAAAGAATAATGAAACTAGTTATTTTAATGATGTTTTACTAAAAAGTATTGCTTATGATAAAACAAGTTTAAAACTAACTTCTTCAATTAACAATTTAAAAAATTATGATTTAGTGCACCATGAGAATAAAATTGATACTTATTTAGATATTCAAGATTATTCAAAAATGCTAGCAATTAAAAACAAAAAAAATTCAAATTCAATAATTGCATATAATTTAGCGTTTTTAAATCATTTTTTTAATAACAATGCTTTAAAATTTAATCCCAATGGTTTTATTATTTCAAGAAGTAAATTATTAAGTGCAAGTTTTAAAAATTTAAAAGTACAAAATCAAAGTGTTTTTCAATTAAATACTAAAATAAAACAAAATTTTTTAAATGGTGTTTTAAAAAACTTTAATGCTTCAAAAAACAATGATTTTTCATTTAATCTTTCTTGAAGTGGAATTTATTTTGATAGTGGGTCAAAATTATTAACCCAAGATATTTTGCACACTCTAAATGCTTCAGCTGCCTTAACAAACCTTATTACTTTAGGTTTTCAAAATAGTAAAAAAAATTTGAAATCAACAAATAAATTAAATGGCATTAATGCGCCTTGAAGACCTTTTGATAATGCTGACGAAATTAACTATATAATTGGGGAACGCACCATAATGCAAAACCCAGCTGAATACCCTGAAATAAAAAGCTTATTTTCGCAACAATTTAATCAAGCAGAATTTGAACAAATGGAACAAAAATTTTATGATATTCTTTTTAAATTATACGAAACAGATCCTAACCAAACAAGAGCGTATGCTCGAGTTATTCAAAAAGCAATGGTTCGGTTTGGAAAAGAAAAACTAGGTTACAACACACAAAATGATCCATTAAATACTAATGAAGGTAAATTTGGTAATGATTTACCAAAACAAGCACAAGATGATTTAAATACTTTTGATGAAAATGCTGCTGGAAGTAGCGCTGATGTAACAAGTGATGTTGATGCTGGTGTAGCTAGTGTTTTAGAAGCACAAGGAGCTGGCGAAGTTGCAAATGAAGTTGCAAGTGGTATGGCAGAAGCTGGTGCTGCAGCTCAAGGAGTTCCAATTATTGGATGAATTATTGGAATAATAATTACAATTCTTAGTGTTACAATTTCAATTGTTATTAGCCAACAAATCAAAAAAGTTAATAATTGAAGTATAAACATTGGCAATTTAACTCCTAAAGGACCTTGAAATTTAAAAAATTTAAGATTTGATAAAAAAACTAGATTATTTAGAAAATTAAATAGTTCTCAAATTCAATTTAGTGGTCAATTTTTTAAACCTTGATTTGGAAAAGTAACTCATAAAGTTTTTGATTTTAAACCCTTACACGCCTTAAAGCCAAATAAAAAAACTACCAAAACCCCTTCAATTGATTTACAAAATCAATATAATTTATTATCTGGAAATAATAACAACTTTAACTTAATTGTTAATCCAACAACATGAAAACAAATGGTAGCTGCTGCAAATATGCCTAGTGCTCAATTTTCTGTTAAACAAATCTTGGCTAAAAACAATGTTAATAGCAATAATTTATATTTAAGTAATCAAAATTGAGTTAATTTAATTAAACAAATTAAAAATCCAGCTTTGAATCAAAATTATGCTGGCGATTTTAAATTTAAAGATTCAAAATTAAGTTATTCTAATTTAACAAGCAATCATCAAAGTAATTTTAAATATAATAATAATTTCAATTTAAAAGAAATGATTGTTGGAAATAATAAAACTCAAGATTTTCTTATTAATCATAAACAACTTAAATTTTTAATAACAGGATTAAATTATTTAAAGAATCGTTGAAACAATTCAAAAGCACAAACAAAGACAGGTAAAGCAATAATTCCTGGAATTAAAAATTCAATTCAATATAATCCAAAAGGTTACAAAGATTTTATTACTTGATATTATTATTGTCAATTAAAACCTTATATTTGAGTTGATTCTAATAGTTGTGATCAAGTAAATATTGCATTTTTAAAACGAATATTTAATAAACTTGAATCAAATAAATTTAAATTATCTTTTAAACAAGGATTAAATTTAGTTAATAACAATTCAATTTTAGATTTATCAAGTTCCCAATTTTAATTAATTTAGGTGCCCAAAAAACAATTTTTTAATAAAAGTTCTTTATATTTTATATTTTTTAAGGAATAAAATGAAATTTTTATTATCGCTATTTTCAATTAGTGGTGTTTTAACAACATCAGTTTTAAACACCAATTTAGTTTTTCAAACAAATAATTTAATAACTAACTTAAAAACTAAATTGAAAACAAAAAAAACACCTTTATCTTTTTTATATCAAGATCAACCTAACAATAAAATAACAAAACAATTTTTAGCAAATTCTAAATTTCCTTATTTAGCAAACGATTTAGAAAGTAGTTATTTTAATGATGTTTTACTAAAAAGCATTGCTTATGATAAAACAAGTTTAAAATTAACTTCTTCGCTTGCTAATTTAAAAAATTATGATTTAAAACACCACGAGAATAAAATTGATACTTATTTAGATATTCAAGATTATTCAAAAATGCTTGCAATTAAAAACAAAAAAAACTCAAATTCCATAATTAAATATAATTTAGAATTTTTAAATCATTTTTTTAATAACAACGCTTTAAAATTTAATCCCAATGGTTTTGTTATTTCAAGACACAAATTATTAAACGCAAATGTTAAAAATTTAAAAGTACATAATCAAAGTATTTTTCAATTAAACATTAAAAAAAATCAAAATTATTTAAATAGTTTTTTAAGAAATAAAAATTCAAATAGCAATAATTTTTCATTTAATCTTTCTTGAAGCGGGATTAATTTTGAAGCTGGTTCAAAATTGTTAACTCACAATATTTTACATAACTTAAATGCTTCAGCTGCCTTAACAAATCTTTTTACATTAGGATTTCAAAATGCTAAAAAAACTTTAAATTCAACAAATAAATTAAAAACCAAATTGCAAGGAAGATACCCATTTGATTCTTGAGATGCCGATAAAGTTGTTGAATACATATTTGAAGAGCGTTCATTATTTCAAGATGAAGATGAATATTTTGAAATACGAAATATGTTTTCAGCTGAATCTAGACTTGGAGAATTTCTTCGTTTAGAAAAAAAATTAATGTTTTATCTTAGACATTTATCTGAAGAAGATCCTTATACTTCAGAAAGATATGTTTCACTTATTAAAAAAGCAATGGTTAGATATGGAAAAGAAGATTTAGGATTTAATAATGAAGACAATCCTATTAATGCTGATGAAGGTGAATTTAGCAATGATGTGCCAAAACAAGCTCAAAATGATTTAGAAACATTTAATGAAAACGCTGCTGAAACTAGCGCTGATGTAACAAGTGATGTTGATAGTGGCGTAGCTGAAGTTTTACAAGCCCAAGGGGCTAGTGAAGTTGCAAATGAAGTTGCAAGTGGTATGGCAGAAGCTGGCGTCGCAACTCAAGGAGTTCCAATTATTGGATGAATTATTGGAGTAATAATTACAATTCTTGCAGTTACAATTTCAGTTGTTATTAGCCAACAATTAAAAAAAGTTAATAATTGAAATATAAATGTTGGCAATTTAACTCCTAAAGGACCTTGAAGTTTAAATAATTTAAGATTTGATAAAAAAACAAGATTGTTTAAACAATTAAATAGTTCTCAAATTCAATTTAATGGTCAATTTTTTAAACCTTGATTTGGAAAAGTAACTCATAAAGTTTTTGATTTTAAACCTTTACATGCCCTAAGACAAAATAAAAAATCTACTCAAACTACTTCAACCAATTTACAAAATCAATATAATTTATTAACTGGAAGTAACAATAACTTTAATTTAATTGTAAATCCAACAACTTGAAAGCAAATGGTAGCAGCAGCTAACATGCCAAATGCTCAATTTTCAGTTAAAGAAATCTTAGCTAAAAATAATGTTAATAGTAACAATTTATATTTAAGTAATCAAAATTGAGTTAATTTAATTAAACAAGTTAAAAATCCAGCATTAAATCAAAATTATGCCGGTGATTTTAAATTTAAAAATTCAAAACTAAGCTATTCTAATTTAACAAGCAATCATAAAAGCAATTTTGAATATAATAATAATTTCAATTTAAAAGAAATGATTGTTGGAAATAATAAAACTCAAGATTTTCTTGTTAATCACAAACAATTTAAATTATTTATGAATGGCTTAAATTATTTAAAAAAACGATGAAATAATTCAAAAGCATTGAATAAGGAAGGTAAACCTATACTTACTGGAATTAAATATTCAATTCAATATAATCCAAAAGGATATAAAAATTTTATCACTTGGTATTATTATTGTCAATTAAAACCTTATATTTGAGTTGATTCTAATACTTCTGATCGAGTAAATATTGCGTTTTTAAAACGAATTTTTAATAAAGTTGAAGCAAATAAAAACCATTTATCTTTTAAAAAAGGATTAAATTTAGTTAATAACAATTCAATTTTAGATTTTTCAAGTTCACAATTTTAAAAATTAATAATAATTAAAAAAAGTATAATTATTTAAAATACAAATAGTAATTGCTAATATTAAATTTAATAAAAATAATTTTAAAATTTTTGTTTTTAAATTATAAATACTAAAAAAACATTTCGCTTAAATAAAAAATAATTTTTATATTTTATTTATATTTATTTCAAGGAAAAAATGAAATTTTTATTATCAATATTTTCAATTAGTAATGTTTTGGGAGCATCAATTTTAAACACCAATTTAGTTTTTCAAACAAATAATTTAATAACTAACTTAAAAACTAAATTGAAAACAAAAAAGACTGTTTTATCTTTTTTATATCAAGATCAATTAAATAATAAATTAACAAAAAAATTTTTTTTAAATTCTAAATTCCCATATTTAACACATAGTTCAGAAACTAGTTATTTTAATGATGTTTTACTTAAAAGTATTGCTTATGATAAAACAAGTTTAAAACTAACTTCTTCACTTGCTAATTTAAATAATTATGATTTAAAACATCACGAGAATAAAATTGATACTTATTTAGATAAACAAGATTATTCCAAAATGCTTGCAATTAAAGATAAAAATCAACAAAATTCAATAATTGATTATAATTTAGCATTTTTAAATCATTTTTTTAATAACAACGCTTTAAAATTTAATCCCAACGGTTTTATTATTTCAAGAAGTAAATTATTAAGCGCAAATGCTAAAAATTTAAAAGTAAATAATCAAAGCGTTATTACATTAAACACTAATAAAAATCAAAATTGTTTAAATAGTTTTAAAAAAAATTTTAAAGATTCAACAAATAAAGATTTTTCTTTAAATGTTTCTTGAAGTGGAATTCATTTTGATAGCGGATCAAAATTATTAACCCAAAACATTTTACATCTTTTAAATGCTTCAGCTGCAATGACAAACCTTGTTACTTTAGGTTTTCAAAATAGTAAAGCTGGTTTATTTTCAACTAATAAATTAAAAACTGGAATTGATTATCCTTTTGATTCTTGAGATTTTGACAAAACACTAGATTACGTATTTTCACATCGCTCTACAATGCAATCTGAAGCTGAATATCCTGAAATAAGAACTTTGTTTTCAAGCAATTTCAATAAAGCAGAATTTGATGAATTTGAAGTAAAACTAGAATCAACTCTTACTAGTTTGTGTCGAAGAAATCCATTTGTTTTTGAAATGAAAGCTTATAGTTCATATTTAAAAAGATGCATGGTTAGGTTTGGAAAAGAAAAATTAGGTTATGATACCCAAAACAATCCAATGAATGAAGGTGAATTTAGTGGCAATGTTCCTAAACAAGCTCAAGAAGAATTAAATACTTTTAATGAAAATGCAGCTGGAACTAGCGCAGATGCAACAAGTGATGTTGATGCTGGTGTAGCTGAAGTTTTAGAGGCACAAGGAGCTAGTGATGTTGCTAGTGAAGTTGCCCAAGGCATGGCTGAAGCTGGCAGCACACTTGGAGGAGTTCCTGTTATTGGTTGAATTATTGGCGCAATACTTTTAATTCTTTCAGTTACGATTCCAATTGTTATTACCCAAGAATTAAAAAAAATTAATAATTGAAAAATAAATATTGGTAATTTAACTCCTAAAGGACCTTGAAGTTTAAATAATTTAAGATTTGATAAAAAAACTAGATTATTTAGAGAATTAAAAAGCTCTCAAATTCAATTTAGTGGTCAATATTTTAAACCTTGATTTGGAAAAATAATTCATAAGGTTGTTGATTTTAAACCTTTACATGATTTTTCGCCAAATAAAAAACCTAAACCAACCCCTTCAATTGATTTACAAAATCAATATAATTTATTAACTGGTTCTAATAATAATTTTAATTTAATTGTTAACCCAACAACTTGAAAGCAAATGGTTGCTGCTGCTAATATGCCAAGTGCTCAATTTAGTGTTAAAGAAGTGCTAGCTAAAAATAATGTTAATAATAACAATTTATATTTAAGCAATCAAGATTGAGTTAATTTAATTAGACAAGTTAAAAATCCAGCATTGAATCAAAATTTTGCTGGTGATTTTAAATTTCAAAATTCAAAATTAAGTTATTCTAATTTAACAAAAAATCATCAAAGTAATTTTAAATACCAAAGTAATTTCAATTTAAAAGAAATGATTGTTGGAAATAATAGTAGCCAGGATTTTCTTGTTAATCATAAACAATTTCATTTTTTAATGAATGGTTTAAATTATTTAAAAATGCGCTGAAATGATTCAAAAGCCCAAACAAAGACAGGTAAACCTTTGCTTCCTGGAATTAAAAATTCAATCCAATATAATCCAAATGGTTACAAAGATTTTATAACTTGATATTATTATTACCAATTAAAACCTTATATTTGAGTTGATTCTAATACTTCGAATCAAGCTAATATTGCGTTTTTAAAGCGAATTTTTAATAAAATTCAATCAAACAAAAATAAATTATCTTTTATGCAAGGAATAAATTTAGTTAATAACAATTCAATTTTAGATTTTTCAAGTTCACAATTTTAATTAAATCAATTTAAAAAAACAAAAAAGTTTATTTTCAAAAATAAACTTTTTTTGTATTTGTTAAATTTAAATCAATAATTTTTAATTATTAAAATCTTGATTAACTTTATTTGTTAAATAATTATCTAAGTTTGTAAGTTATTTAAAAAAACCTTAGGGTTTATATGAAACAATAATTTAGCACTCATAATTTTCATTTCCATATTTCAATGTTTAAAAGCATATCCTGATAAATTACTTATATCATAAACGTTAAAACTAAAATAATTTGAATCACTATCATTTCAAATATGAGTATATGCTTCAGAATAAAGAGCACCAAATAAAAAACCAAAGTAAGAATAATCAAAATAATTATATGTTGATGGTAAAGATGACTCATCACTTCTTTTTATAGCGTTAAAAGAATGAGAATCTGGAAGACGTGGATCTTCAGATGGTCAATCTTCTGTTAAATTATCTATATTAAAAAAATAATCTTGTGGATTATCATCTTGTATAGATTGTCCGTGATCATATGTATAAATATTTATCGCTGGATTTATTTTTAATTCTGAATAATTTAAAAAATAATTCATTATTTCTTGATTAGTAAATTGAGGACAAATATCAGTATATGAAACATTAATTGTTGGTGTAGTTTGAATTGTTTTCCCACCATAACCAGCTCATCAATAACCATAAAATGAATTAAATGTATTTGTTGTTCCTGGAGAACCAGGATTCAAATCCTCATTTAATGTAGAATTAGAATCAAAATCAGAACTAATTATATTATCTGAACCAAAATTACATATATTTACAGTTATATCAAAATAAGAAGTATTTTGGGTTCAATTCATTGAAACATTATTTGATATTCTTAAATAAAAACTTGTTATATTGTTGTTAAGAACTTTAAAATTAGTAAAATCATTTTTATTATCATTTAAAGGTTGATTTGAGTTGTTTGATGCTAATATTGTTACAAAAAAATTTAAAAAATAATCAGGTTGTGAGGCAAATGATTTAAATACATCTGTTTTTTTAAATATTTTGTTTTCTTGAATTGCATATTTTTTATCAATATATTTTGTAATAGTAAATAATAAACCTTGTCGTTGTGAATCTCAACTCTTTTCCTCGTTTTTTATTTCAGAATAATTAATATTTAAATTATTGTTGATAATTTGAGATGGATCTCAATTATAAGGACTTAAACCTTCGTTTCCAATAGAATTATTAAACAAGCCTCAATTTATATTTGAATAATAAGGAGTTTTTTTAAAATTTTTTTTCTTATTATTTTGAACCTTAATTTTTAAATTACTATAAATATTAAAATTAGACATCAAAATTGAATTTGTTCCTAGTGTTAAAATTGAAAATATTGAAATTATTTTTTTCATAATTTTTTATAATCATTATTTCTTGTTGTTTATTTTTAATAAATTAATTTAATTAATATATTGATTTTTATTTAATTGTTGTTTTGATTATTTGAGTTAATTTCGCTACTTAAATAATCATTTTCTGAATTAAATTGAATTCAGATGCCATGATATCTATCAGTTTGATTGATGTTTAAAAATGTATTTAAATTACTTTGTTGACTTTGAATAAAATTTATTAAACATTTTGCAATATCGCTATAAGAAGTATTTTTAGATTTTTCAAAATTATATTCTTTTAAATAATTGTTTATATAAGAAAAATTTCAATTATTTAGTCCTTGTTTTGATAATGAAGCATGATATAAAACGTTTAATTTATTTAGGATATCTTTATTTAAAAATAGATGTTTATTATTATTGTTTGGATCTTGAAAAGATATTAAAGGTACATAAGAGGAAATTTTATACGCAGGAAATTCATGATATGTAGAATCTGAATTCATATTGCTGTAAATAACTTGTTTATTTACAACATGAATAGCTGCATAATAAGAATTACTACTGCTAAAATTATCTAATTTATTACTTTTTGCTATATGAACTCACTCATTATTTTTTAAGCTAATATTTAAATTATTTAAATTATGTGCTTTTAAATATTTATTAGTTTCATGATTTAAGGTTGCCTTATATCAATCATCATAATTACTTGAATCAAACACCATTATAAAATCATTGGTATTGCCCATAAAAAGATTATATGTTGTATCAATTACATGATTAAAATTTTTTAAATTGTAAACTAATGTTGGTTTTTTATTGTCTAATCAATTAAAATTCTTTGGTTGTTTTAAATTTATTTGAAATTCACCTGTTGTATCTGCTCCTGATAAGGAAATTTTTTTTGCAGTATTTATATATTTAAATGCTGTTAAGTTTGAAATATGGATATTAAAATTTATGTCATAATAAATTTTATTATTTTTAGATATTTGGTGTTCTTTAAAACTAACGGTTTTAAAATTTTTTATTGTTAAACTTGAATTTGGTTTAAAAATTGGATCAGTATTTGTTCAATATTGATTCAATGCATTTAATGTATAATTCTCTAATTGAGATTTAGATAAATTATTTGATGAACAAGATATTACACTTAAAGGAAATGATGAAATTCAAGATATTAACAATATTGATTTAATTATTTTTTTCATTTTTATTGTAATTCTGTGAATAAATTATTATTGCGTTATTATTGTCTGTCGTATTGTTTACTAAATTTTTAAAATTAATACTATTTTTTGAAGAAATACTTTGTTGATTTATGTAATTGTTTATATAATTTGAAAGCACCTTCATTATCATTTCTTGGGTAATATTTTTTGAAATTCAAAACGCCTTAGATTTGTTATAATATTCAAATTCTGTATTATAGAACCAATCATCATGTGTTGTATAATTATCAGGATTATTATTTTTTCAATATAAATTTGATTTTGGATTATTTGTAATTAAATAATTTTGAATATATTTATTTAGTTGAGAATTATTAAAAATTAAAGAAAAATTATTTTGTGTTCCAATAATATTTTGAATAACAAAAAGTGAATTTTTGTAGGCTGGAAAATCATGATAGGTAGATTCAGAATTCATGTTAGTATAAACAACCTTTTTATTTACAACATGAATTGCTGCATAATAAGAATTACTACTGCTAAAATTATCTAATTTATTACTTTCTGCTATATTGACTCACTCATCATTTGTTAAGATAATATTTGAATTTTTTAAATTATATACTTGTAAATATTTATTAGCATCTCCATTTAATGATGCCTTATATCAATCATCGTAGCTGTTTGCATTTAAAATCATTGTAAAATCATTAGTATTGCCAACTAAAAGATTATGAATATTTTTCATTACTGGTGTTGGTAAACTTGGAAGAATATTCAGCGGTCTTTTTATTTTTGGTTTTAAAATATTCAATTTAAATTTTGAATTTCAAATTAATCAATGAACATCTACTTCTATTTCAAAATTTACATCTTTTTCAGTTATTGAATGAAACTTATGTTTTAGATAAAAAACACAATGAAATAAATTATAAATAAATTTATCTGCTGTTTGTTCAGCAGCATTTTTTATTTGTAAAGAAATATATTTAGTAATAACATATGCAACCAGTTCATAAATAGGATCAATTATTATGATTAGTTCTGGGTCCTCTACTAAATCAACATCAACATCAGCTAATAATTCTTGTGCAAACTCAAACATTTTGGTTTGTAATTTTTTACATAATTTCGAAATAAAAAAATTTATTCCTGCTGTTACACCTTTTTCTAAGATATTTACTGTTTGAGCTGAAGAATTTAATATTGTTAATAATCCAAAATCAATTAATTTTGGTTCCAATTTAAGATCAACTCCGTATCAGTGTAGGTTGATATTTATATAATCAGTAATTGAAGTTAAATTATTAGTTTTAGTAGAATTAAGTGTGATTTTTGTTTGCGTTTTTGTTATATCATTAGAATAAAATTCTTGTCTTGAAGGCACATAGCCTTTTAGGTTAAATTTTAATAAACCGTTGTTTAAATATCTGTTTACTAAAGTTAACCCTTCACTTATTGCTGTGTCATTTAAATTATTAGGATTAACTAATGAAATCATTTTTTGATAATCAAGATCATCTTGACTTTGATTATAATTTGAGTTTAGTAAATCTGTTTGATTTAAATTTTCTTCGGAACTATAAATTGTTTTTTTATTTTTATCTCAATTTAATGATTTTAAAAATACATTATCAAAATATGATTGATCATAAACATTAGATAAATTTAAAAAAGGATTATCGTTTATACTATTAATTTTTACATTAGGGTTGTATAAATATACACCTTGTTGTATATTGTTTGATTTTGATTTTTTTAAATTGTTTGTTGTGTTTTTATTATTGCCATACTTAATATCATTTATTTTTGTTTGTTGATAAATGTTTGAATTAAACATCAAAATTGAATTTGAACCTAATCCTATTATTGAAAATAGCGAAATTATTCTCTTCATATTAATTGTTATTTTTATTTTATTTATATTTTTATATTATATTTTTATACATCTTTTTAAAAAAGATATTAAATTTTTTTTAAAAGTTAAAAGTATAATTATTAAAGTGCTAATTATTAATTTAATAAAAAACAGATTTTAAAACCTTTGTTTTTTTAATTGTAAGTGCCGAAAAAAACATTTCTTTTAAATAAAAAATATTTTTATATTTTATTTATTTCAAGGAAAAAAAT
>Ga0210059_1005777_pt1 | contig 19862 bp, 12 predicted proteins | sample Ectturendosymbi2_FD_188042 | JGI IMG/M metagenome (GOLD analysis project Ga0210059, IMG submission 188042) | Ecteinascidia turbinata endosymbiont from Florida, USA - Sample 2 (SPAdes) (version 2) | ecosystem: Host-associated > Tunicates > Ascidians > Unclassified | place: Key West, Florida... | reverse complement strand
CCACTCCTGACACCTCTAAGAGAATACAAAGCGAACAATAATGGAGCATTATTTTCTTTCTTTCTGTTTGTTGATCGCATGCTTGCGCTACATGCGCCGCTTCAGTATATGGCGCTTCAGCGCTTTTGTTTTTAGAATCAGTCGAGTTGACTGGCAAATGTTTCGAGAGCAAACAGGAAAGAAAATACTTACTTTCCAAAAATGTATCAGAAATTCGCCTACACGTCAGCGATGCACTGATTTGTCAAAGATCATGAGACTTCTTTTGATCTCGTAGCTTGATTTGAAAACTTCTCGTTACGATATTTTCTGTCGAAGATGCAATGCTCACCTTTCATGGTGGTTGTAGAAGTCTTCGGTTGCAGCTCAAGCACCGTGCAAAGCTCATGAAAATGGAACGCACAGTAATCACCACGAACTTAAACCGTCCTAATCATGCTCATCTGGTATAAACTAGTCAGCTTGTAATTTTCAAGAGCAATATACAACAAACTCTTTCCACCGAAGCCACTCCCAAAAGCACAGAGTCACATTCACTGAACACCTATCGGGCCGAAGCACAACAACGCTGACCACAAACAAGCACTGTAGTTTCATGCCGTCTTCAGCGAGCGGTCTGACAGAAGCGTTTGTCAACCTCAGCCTTCGTCTGCCGCGCCGGTGAAATAGTAGCTTTCCCGCTTGTTACGTGTTTTTAACAGCTAAACGACCACAAGCTAAAAACGGCTCGGTCGCGTGACTGTCTGTCTGTGCTGCCGTATGCCGCCGAAGATCGAGGCTGATTTGGGCCGATAGCGGTTGTGTTCTGCATCTCCGTGGAACTGCGGTGAGATTTCGTCAGAAACACATTGGCAAAGTCTGAAGGTAGACTTCCGTTGTAATGAAGACGGCATGCCTGAACTTTGTTTGACACTTTCAGAAGCGATCAACTTGATCACCTGTCCAACACAAGTTAAAGTCAACTTTTGTCAACTTAATTTTAAATCTTTTGTTGCTTTCAGAGCTGACTTCAACACTCCGAAAATATTATCGTTTAGTGCAGCAAATTAATCTTTCTTGATATCCTTAAGATAATTACTTTTTCTGCTTTCTCTGGTCTTTGAAGAGTTCCACTGGGCAACTGATACATTTACAGTAACGCGGACCTTATAGTTCGGCGTTTTGCAATTATCTTTACATGTGCAAATGTGCACGGCAAAGTCCTTGGTGGTTGAACTAATGACGTTACATCAGAACCGAAAAAGACGAAACGCGCAGAATGCCAACGCGATTTGCGAAGACATTTGATTCACGGCTTCCCTCAGTACATTTCTTTACATTTCCCACGTTCGCTTAGATGAGGCATGGGATGCCGATTTCATTTGTGTTAATAGAGGTTAGCAAGGCTTCAATTACATCTTTCTTGGCGGTTTCATTACACGACGTTCATATCGAAAATAACTGCGAAAAGTGCAGTGCACAAATATATCCCGCTAGAGAACCATACATGTGTAAAGGTGACGTTACAATTTAGATTTATGCCGCACATCCAGTGCCTCTTTCCTTACCTTGTGTAAATGTCCAACAGTAACATATCCGTATTCTAAACGAATAGCTCAAATTTTTAAAACACGTTAATTTGTTCGTACCGTTTTCCAAAATTTTCTAAAAATAGTCGTGTTTTTCAAAATGGCGGTTCGTGTCTTTTAACGTCATCTAGCAAATATTTTCAGTACGTTTCTGCCATTTTACCACTTAACCAACGTCGGCAGCAATGTTGTCATGGAAACCAACTCCCAAACCAGATGCTGAAACGATATGGAGATTGATCAGCGACAGAATTTCATTCCTTGCTAAACCCAGTTTGTTTATTTGTAAATGCACACGACGGGGTGTTGAAAAAGTAAGTAGTACGCTTTAACATTCTCAAAAATGATCATGAATCTAAACCCAGACTTACAAAGTACACGTGACAGTGCCAGTGAACCAAATTACCGGTATCATAAAAAAATTATCACTGCAGATCTAGACAACAGCACTTGCTCCCAGCAAAACACAAGCTTAAACACTGCTGAAATTCTTAAAAAAGCACTTTCTGTAGACCAACTGTTCTCAGAGAGGCGTTTCAACTAGTAGCAGTACCATTCACGCTGTCTTCAACCACCTGCCTTTTCCGCCGGTTGCTACATTCGTCTGACAAGGCTCAGCCCGTTTTAGCTCTACACGGCTTTGTGCTTCCTTTTTTTCCCGACAGTGCTCAGTCCACACTGTGCCAATATGTCGCGTCTCGGCATTCCGCCAACACCTGCGTTATACGTGTTCTGAAGTTAAGCGCGAGCGCCAGATACTTTCTTCGATCTCGAAAACATTCAACATCGCAGTCAACGCTAATCGTTGAAGAGCGTTGTACCTCACAAAATAGGACAAGCAGTAAATAACCACGTGAAGCACAACGGCGCAAGGAAGTCAAGCTTGTTTTTGGGTTGTTTTGGAGAAATGATAATCGTGTGCAGGTAACCGGCGTTTACATCTCTTTGAGGATACTAAAACAGTAAACCCGAAGAACGCACCACTACATAAAGAACAGTATAGTCTCGACACAAACAAAATTTAAAAGGTCAAGCCTGACACTAAACCATTTCGCAAGTGTCTACATTCAACCTTGGTTTTATGATGGTAGCAGTCAAAACGATTGGTGAAAAAGTTTGATAGTCGATTTAAGATCAAACTTGCTCTCACGCATGACTATGTTGGTTGGTTTCATTTGAAATAAGCAGACTTGCACAGCTCTAACCTGCATTTGGTGGTGTGCATTTAAATTCTTATCATATTTGCAAACAGTTATTTTACAGTTTCCAAGTCAGCGTGTGACCAATAAGAATAGGTTTTTTTGGAAGCAGATGATCATTTCAAGAGTAGGTAATTTACTTCTCACCGGTTTTCAAAAACAAGACCTTCATCACCTTCGTACAGAAGTTTGCAGGCGCCAAAGCTATCTTCACAATTTTCCAACAACCAACTTGGAACATTCCTTCACAACCGATAACCATATGTGGATAAACGTTTTCTCGTGTAATATTTATGCCCCGCAAGAACAAAAACAAGGCGGTAGGAAGATTTTTGAAAATGGCTCTCGGAGGTCAACAATGGCCAAAAAAATTGACAGCCGTTGAAGGTAGCAAAAAAGTTCCTTCGTGCGCATTCAAAATATCGAAAACTGGAGAAAAACTTGGCAAAAGGCTACGGGGTCATTAAGTGAGAAACTAACCAGAGGTATTTTTTACGTGTTCGTTCCAAAATATGCCAAAGGTTTGAGAATGTCAGCAACACAGAGCAGTTGCGTTGTGGCAGTCCAGAGTGGTCGCTCACAATGAAAAGGGCTGCAGATATAGTAAGGTTGCTTATCACTGGGTCATTTCTGAGCAGAGTGATTTTGCACGCAAAGAGGATAACTGCAGCGAAAAAATGTTAAACTGCACACTGTTGTCGTAAGCATGAACTTGCATATGCCTCAACTAAAACTACTCAGCCAGTGGACCGTTGCATCCCCAGCACAAAATACAATCAGGGAACATAAGCGATGCCCGCAGCACAAAAAGTAAAACTAGACCGCAAAGTTACCTAATTCGAACTTTGCATTTGAAAGAACAAACAGTGGATCAAAACAGTCAATTGCGAGCGAGATTTGTAATAACAACGCACCATATCCTGTCGATTATCGCCAAATAGTTTTTGTGATACAGCCAGTTGCTGAAAACAATAAATATGTTGCTACAGTTCAGTTTATTTCTGTATCCCGACCAAGCAGAGAATACCTGAGCAGGAATGCAGTGACAGGACGCGACGACCGTAGCTGTCATTAAGTCACTGGTACAATGACGTAGTTTTCTACTGCGTATTTTTGGTACGGCCAAACGAATTTATCATGCTCAAGCAAATACATGTACAAACTAATGACAGCAAAAATACATTACTTGCCTGAATTCAGGCCTCTCTTTAATTTCCTTTGCTATCTCTATTGCAGGAAAGAGCTGGAAATATTCTTGCACACTTTGCAGGCATCTCACGTTTCTTAAAACCTCTTTCCTTGTTCAAAATGTCTTCCAAACTCTGCTCACATGCGTCAGAAATCGATTAATCACCAATTTTAACCAATAAATCACCTCTTATTTACAATGAATTATTACCTTTGAAGAAACTCTACAATCAATTCTTCGACATTCCACCGAACGACACTCAACTAGTGCAGTAAATGTTTTCCTTTAATTTTGAGAATATTACAAATTCTTGGAAAGTGCAGCAAACGATTAAGCACACTAACGCAATGCATTTGGGAAATGCAAGCATTTTTACACTAAAATGGCAATACACTTTTTTGAAAGTCTGTGAAATATTTTAATTGCTGATGAAGAAACAATCGTGCTAAGCTTTTGACTGAGTCACAGCTCAAAATATATTCTTAAGCAATATAAATTGTTTTGAAGGTGTTGACTAACGTCGTTTGACTACATGAGACAGCGAAGCTTGCAAAATTAAGCTTGCAAAATTATTTGTATCGTATTATATCCTACTTAAGCAGATGATGCTTTCACGCTTCATCTTTCCGTTTACAAAACCTATTCGTAATTACAGTGCCTTCGCAAGCCAACGCCTTCCACAGATGAGTGCTCTATAGTTTTCTTCCTAACGCGATGTCAAACACGGGCCACGGTGCGAGGTTAATTTACCGCGGAAAAACTCAGGTTATTGTTTTGTGGTGAATCAAGATCACGGCAGCACTTTTGTTTGCAGCTGAAGCGCCAAACAACCATTAACCTCACATGTGTATGGGAAGGCACGAAAGTCATGACAAACACCTAATGTTCTGCATAGCTTGAGCAAGGTTTTCACTGCTGCGTCGGAAAACTTTGCACCGACAAACCTGGCCATCAGGTTCGCTAAAGTCACGGTGATGTGCATTGATAAACTCATTTCTTGATTTTTTCGACAATGTGGAGAAGGTGAATTGCTCATTATCAGGAACAAGCCGTATTCAGAGCAAAAGCTGGTACTAACTGCATCAGTATTAAGCGTGCCGTGAGTATGCCTTGCACTGTCTAATCTAAAAGAACGCATGCAGTGCATACCTCGTCTCCGTCCTCGTCAGACTAGTACACGAAAATAGTGACGATCGCCTTTCGGAATTAACTCATTCAAAGTATCAGCTGTTTTTCTTACGCGGTCTTCGCGGTTGTACGACTGTCACGCTTGAGTAAGCCGCTAGCACAAACAACTGGGTTGTGAAACGTTACGTCACTGATGGATGAAACACGATATTTCCGCCGGTGACCCCCCTTCCTATTTGTTGAAAAGTTTGAAAAGTACACAGGTCGAAGACAGCAATCATTCACTTTAATTTGCTGATGGAAACTGAAATATACGTACAAATTGTGGGGAATACATAACCTGTGGAAAAGCGTTCATTTTTCCTAGAAGATTGCTTATTTGTTAAACTGGTTTCGAATAACACTTCATTGTTTATCTCGACTGGAATTATTTTATACAAGTCGTATATGAGTAAATCTTACGCTCTTCCAGTGCATCAATATCAATTATTCCGCCACTGTTTTCCTTGGCAGTGGCAGTAACTCTTTGAACTCGTTGCTCTTTGAACATGCAAAACCCTGACGGACCTATTAATTTCGATGTGCCTGAATGATGAAAAACAAGTAATAATTTTCGAAAAAATACGCTGTAGTCTTTTAGGTGAGAGATATTCTCAAATGTCAAAAGCATCAAACAGTTTAATGCAGACTTACAGTGTAGAAAATTTCTCTATTCCATGATATACAAAATGTTACTAGTTATGTAAAAGCCCGCTTCAAATGGTTACTGAAAACTAAGAAATCAAACAGCATTATTTATCGTTTCAGAAGATCTTTCTCTCTTCACAAAATAATTACCACAATGAAAATACAAAGCCCTGCATGGAAAGCTATTTTTAAAAGTTTTATGAACATTAAATTCGGGTGGTAAAATTAGTACCTCACTTGGTACATTTTATTGGGAGAATGCATGTAGTTTCAGAATCGTTTTGGACCTAGCGCGTAACACGAATGCATTGCGCAAGCATTGCTAACTTCAATTTCAACTTCTCATTTTGCATCTTGGCATTAAGTTAGGCGTTATTCAGTAGAATCGCCGAGAGCAGAATGCATTGAAACAACTCTCTAAACATATGAAGTACACCTAGATTTGCAAAGGCAAAGGCATGATCCAGTAATACTGTATCACAAAACAAAAAAATAACTAAAACATCCTCAAAAATTCGAAGGGGTATTTTCTGTCCTACCCCTACATATAAAACTTCTAAAGGCGTCCAGGTGCATCGTCTGGAAGTTAGATTTATAAGCGGCCAATGCAGGCGCGGTCGTTTGCTTTTTGTTGCATTCATCCAACTGCGGCAAAACCGTGGCAGAGAATAATTCATAATCAAATCGTCAACAACAATTAAAGATGTTGAATGTTATGAATAAACAACCTGGACCATATTCTAGTTAAAAACCAGCAACTGGCACAAGATTGACCAGAGAGTGGAGGTTTTCAAAGGTTTATATTGTAGAGGAGCAACAAGCTACACAGCATTCTGCAGCGGAAAGTGGTCTTGCCAGCAGAAGCTTCTGCTGCGTTGATAAACCAGTCTCACTCTATACATGATCCGTTACACAAAGCTCAATACGCGTAGCATGGTATTGGTTTTAAAACTAGATATTTTTATGATTCTCAAAAAGTGATTTGTGCTATTTATAGATGAACAGCATCGGAACACAGGGGAGAGCCTGCGGCTAAGTCTGCAAAAATATGCGCCTGTGTAGAGTTCTCTCAACGTTGCACGACTGGTTTGAAAACAGCAGGGTACAAGAAGGGGATCAAAACCTCACAGTTCACTTGGGTATGCTGGCCCGTTTGTGCCATGGAAAAGTGTTGTTAAATTTGGAAAAACATTACTGTGAATTTTTTTCAGATAAATGTTTACAGAAATATTATTTTATGAAATAATTTGTACCTTTGAAAAAAGTGTTAAAATTCACACGTTCTTCAAATTTGAAAAAGAAAGTGCTTTCTACTCTTTTTTAAAATTTGAATGAACTATAAAGAATCGCATAAATTTCCATTGTTGTTTTGCATAAAACTAGTCGTTATTGTTTCTTGCTTGAAAATGTTGTTTATTTCCTTTCATTTGTAATTCGTGGGATTTCAGAAAATTTCCAGGGCAGGAACTCAGTTTTTAACTGAACTGCTCATAGTGCATAATGCATCCCAGTTGTCGACTCATTGGTTGGTTTGCCACACGTTTTGCCCGCCCACGCAGTCCTACTTAGTTCTTGTAGATCCAAAGCAAAGGCAAGCCTTTCGAATCGAACAATAATTAAAGGTGCATTTCGAATTACGCTTCGAACTTTCAAGATGGTGGTCTCTAGACAAGTCACAGTGATTAAATGTAAGTTTTTCAAGCCTATTTTGTCAGACTCGTACCTCAAACAACCTGCTAGCGATAACGCTTTGTACACCGCCGTATCGACCATCGCAGCACAGTTCTTATGATCCACCCAGTTCCTAGTAATAGAAAATACGTTGCTGAAAATAAACGAAACTTTTGCTGGAATTTCTCTTTTTTGTGAAAAAAGTCAAAAACTTTCATATTTAAGCAAATAAAACATCACTGGCTTGGATTGAATGTTCTTTCCCATTTCCTTTTAACTTGCAGGCTGGCCAACGTTATAAGCAACAACTTTTGATAACTTTGCAGGTATCTGAAATTTTTCATACCATCTTTGATCGCATCTCGTATATTTCAAGTTGTGCTATCAAGCTTCAGACACGTTTTCAAACATATTAATCGATGAATCACCTTTAGTTTGCTGTCAATGCCCTACATTTGCAGCAGCAAGTGCACGGCAATTCACAGCAGTAACTCAACTGCTCATTAGCGAATTTATGCAACCAAAGCAAACGTTCACTTTTTACGAATACCACAAAGTCTGGACAGATTAGCGGCACAGGACAGTGAAGTAACGTCCCGTCAAACATCGTTGCTTTTGATGCAGGATCAAACCTATCAAGTTTACAAAACTGCTGGTCCAAGATATCAATTACTCATTCAAAGCAAATCACCACCACTCAACTCAAAAAAGGGCTGTTATCCTTCCACTGCTGGGCATACTCGCTCACCAGAGACCAGAAAGCTATGTCAGACTTGTGGCATGCCGTCCTATGCCAGTGCTTGTTCCTATCACGCTTACGCCTTTCCTGAAGTGTATTCGTATCCTTCTTCGGGAGCCCAGCATCCCTCCTAACGCATCTCACCTAACTGTTCATCGCAACAGGGCAAATGGTTTGTTGACTGTGCAGTGATATCAAAGGAAACTCCAGGAAATAGGAGCGGGAAGAATGAACATCACGGCGGCAATTTTGTTAAAAACCGGAAACGTCACGAAAGCAATAACTGCACATACATGGTGTGAAGACATGAATGGCATTCACGAAACAAAGGGAGGACTTTCGCTCAAAGAACAGACGCATGGCTCGTGGGTGTGGTCTTGCAGGATGCAATTCTTGCCAACATGTAATTCGCACCTTGTATCGCATGACGCGCTAGCACTGTAAAATTACGGGTTGAACGAAATGAGCACTTAAGATGAATCTGTTTGCTCCCTTGAACATCACTGCAACAAAATTAAGAGGCAACTGCTGCCAAAGTCATTTCAGAACTTTAAGAAAAACTGCTGCAGACAAGTTCTTAGGAACTTAAGAGGATCCAAATGATTGTTCATTGCAGACACTGAGGCGGTACTAGCCAGCAGAACTTTACCTCGACAAGATTTCCTGAAGCATTCTGGTCATGTGGCTGAACCAACGTAGCTGAGACCGCTCTATTCGGGGAAGTGGCTCGATATTCAGGGTTCTAAAAATTTGACACCTGCGCACATTCCTTGCGTTTTTTTTCCAGTGAAAAAGTCAAAGAAAAAAATCATCGTCCGCTCATTCAACATAAGCTGTGGGTTCTTAAGAAGTAAAATACAACAAAGGCACGAATTTTTTTGCGTTTATGAACTTTTTACCTCTTTTTCAAGAATTACCTCAAGCATGTTTGGCTAAACGTCAACGCGAAAGTCTTCACACCGCACGTTCGGATCAAATCATTAACACATGATGGAGAGTATTTCAAGGCAACATGACATTAACTTGATTCAATCCACACTTTTCAACGTTTCTCGTTGGAAACGACAATACCCCGTAGAAGTATTTATGTGTTTGTTTCTTATCAAGTTAATACCTCATCCTACTAATCAAGCAAGCCAGTGATGCGTTTCTTTATTTCAAGAAACTGCCTATACACACTGGTAGCGTTTGCCTAGAGATTCACATAACATCAACACAAGCTTCTGCAACAATAAAAATTAAATCAATGGAATAAAAGTTGCCAACAATAAATTGGTACATATTACTCAAAGTAGAAGAAAACAAAAGGCATTAGTAATAAAACTACAACCACATGTTTTCGTTTTGTTACAGGGTTTCGTAAAAAGAAAGTATTTGTAGACATGATTCACTGCAGTTCTTTTTGCCGCTTTTCATAACACGTTGTTGCGCTGCGAACATCAACGACCTAGTCTGCGTGAACTATCAGTTCTTTCAACCAACAATATCCAACGCATGTCATAATCAATGCCTGTGTTCACTGCAATGACGAAGTAAACAAAATAATTTCTCGACAACTGCTGCGAGATCTTAGAAACTTAGCTTGTCATTCCGAGACAGTTGTTGAAATCAATACAAAAATCAACCAACAAAAGAATGCTTAAAAACCAACTACAGTGCTTGCTCTAATATCGTGTACTGTTTGGGAAGTATTTTTGGAATAAACTGAGCGGATAAGCAAACAAACGGATAATTGAATTTTTATATCTTAGTGACAAAAACAGCAACAAGCAAAACATAACACATGAATAGCGAATAAACTGATTGAAGTTCAATAATATTCTAACAAATTTTCCGATTGAATTATCAGTTCCAGCAGTAGATCTATAAAAATCGAATCATTTCTGGGTTGTTTGCGGAAAGCTTCGCGTTTATCGGCAGCAAATGTAACCCACGAAGTCGTGCCAACGTGGAATACGACCGGATATTTGAATTACGGTTGAACAATGTGGATACAATTAATTGAGAAAGCGTTGTGTCATGTGATTTGGTTCAATGCTGGCGTCTGTTTGCGTTGCACGTGTTCGTAATTGAGCGCTGCGTTCGAGCTGATTATTAGTCGTCTTCTCGGTGGCAGTGACCAGTTCGTCTGTCAGTTGGTCTGAGCATGTTTTCTTCATGTCAGTTTACCTTTTGTTCGTGATTTATTAGACGCCGTGTTTCAGTTAATTAAAGCCGAATTAAAGCAGTGGCTTATCGGTCAATGTTCGTTGTGAGGTTACGACACGTTGGATCCACAAATGTAGGGGGATGCCTTGCGCGCCGCCGCACCTGACTTCGCTGACGGAGGCCCACGCAAATCGGCACAGTAAACAACGATCCTGGTTTAAGTCTTTTATGATTGACGCCTGTTGGTCCGTCGCGTAGAAGTAGAGATGTCATTGTAAGCGGCTGCTGTTTGTGGCTGCGGCCAGAGTGTGACAGCAGGCTGAAGCGCAAGAGGAAGTGATTTAATCAAAAAGCGCTCATTCATGTGTGGGCAAGTATGAAACATTTGTTGAGCCTGAAGGGGATCTGTACGTTGCAGAAGGCTCGGTGAGAAATTATTTTCTACAATTTCACAAGTTCACAACTCTGTACTTTCGTGCATATTCATCCGGAGTAAGTCAGTTAGTTTCATCTAGCATTCTTCACATTGACATCTACAAATATGCAACTGATACATAAACGATGAGTGATCCACTCACTTTGACTTGTTAAATTTTTGAATATCCTGTTTGAGCGCCTCTTTAGTGTTTAACGCTTTTCAAACTGTTCCCACCTACGCATACCATGTATTTTGTGTGGAGACATAGAATGTTTACTGACTGTGTTCAGCTTCGATTGGGATCATTAATTAAAATGTGGGTGTGTGTGCATTGCAGTTTACAGCTCGCAAAGAAAAGTGCAACTGTAAAACTGCGTAAAGCAAACTTCCCGTATTCAGGTTGTGTTCACATACTGATGAAAATATCTATGCCATATTCGCCGACGTATTAATCAAAGTCAGGTTACGTGGTTTTCATCAGAGACATGCTAGTGTAGCTTTACAAATCTTAAGGCGTTTGACTGATACAGTATGATACACGCCATTGAAATAAAACTAAGATTTGGATGAAACGCAATAGGATAGTGAACGCGAATCTGCGCTGTTTGCAGTAAACACAGAAGCTTCAGAGCTGGTTTTCGATCAATGACCGGTAAGCGTTGCTTAGAAGTTAAAAAGTGAAATTGAATTTAAATTGGAAGGAAGCCTTCAAGAAACATAAGAAAATCGGTTTCAGGAATGAGGTCGTTGCTAGTTTGGTAGTTTGCGGTCCTTGCGACCGTAACAATAGTTATGCAACAACAACTTCAAAAGTATTCACAGTTGCTGCCGCAACTGTTTGAACAAGAAGCTTGATCCATTTTAGCGCATTCGTCCTCATGGAACCTTTCCTACACACGTTCACGAAAAGCGCGAACAGCACTTTTTGTTTTGCCTAAGCAAACAGAAGTGATCCGATTTCACGAACCTTACTTGATTCGAAAGTCCCAGCTTAACCCTGGACGAAGTCATAAAACGGATACAACACAAGTGTTTTGCGGTCTCATGATCTTGGAACAGTCAACAGTGTTTGGCAGATTAGACGCAAATTGTTCCAATGGGGCTCCTGAACGTAATCACCTGTCGACGAGACATGATACAACAGAGTTGTTTGCAAAAGCACAAAGCAAACCAAACCAGCACGAGAAAATGCTTTTGTTTTCGAATGCACAACATTCGATCATCATCTCACCCAGCTACGCCTTTATCAACGAAGTATTAGAAGCCTTTCATCAACATCAGTGTACGTACAGTACAATCTCGCATTTTACGAAAGCATCGGAGATTACGAAGCATTAGGCTGTGAGGGAAATTGACTTTCGTGTTTCGAATTTCGAAATTCTGATCGGGTTTTGTTCATGTAAACTATTTTTCTATAATTTCTCAAAGGATTCCTTTTAGTTTTCACGTTTTTCGATTATACTAGACCTTGAAAATGTCAGCAAATTTCTAATGAGAAAATATTTTACAGACGTATATAAATGGAACAATTGTCATCAGAAGATTCATACTCTTTACCTGACTCTAAAGTCAACTTGTGCAGTTGAGAAACTTGATGTTTTTGGGGGGTGTGAACTGGTAAAATTGTGGATGTTTTTTTAAAACGATTGTGAAGAGGTTTTTCTTGTATTGCCTCCAGGAAGATCAGTAACGTCTTCAAGGTTTGCTGAGCGGCAAAAATGTGTTCAAAAGCAGTTGCACAACGCAAAGCATCATCTTCATGAACAATGCAAGAACGATTAGAGATCACGTGTTGCATGAAAACAAGTAATTCTTGCTTAAACAAAAAAACAAGTAATTTATTTATCTGATTCGTTCCACACAAAGTAAAAATCTTCTACAAGCGCCAGTAACTAGCAATATTGAGCTCAACAGGGGAATATCAGAGGAAGCAAAAATCTGGGAGGGAAATCAAAGCAAACAAATTTTTCGGCGGAAAGTAAGGATCAGCACGAAGTTTTTGTCCGTAAAAATACACCACTGGCACTCAACAACTTGACGAAGCGACGTTGTCTCGTTAGTAGTTGCCATAATGGGACTTTGCAGCTTATGATACACCGCGTTACGCGCTAACGTATAAAGTATCAGAGATATTGCAATCAGAATCCAAAAATTTGGGGATCTCCATCTGTTATCTATGCGCGTTGTGTAACCACGTATAGTAATCCACATAATACAGTTCGGAAAATCGACCAGGATGGCTTCGTTGTTTGCAGCAGAGGACGGGGTTTTGCGTTGAACGAGACGACCTATTTAGCGCCGGGCCATTCAAACAATAAACGAAAGGAGAAAAGGTGGAAGACACTGAAGCGCTTCCGTAACTGGTGTGGTTTGAAACTTTGAAAAGGATTGACAGAAGCAAAACCAAGTGGATTTTAGTCATCGCTCGTTTGCAACATGAATAAAGAGCAAACAATTGGCAGGAAATACCAGTATGCCTTGTAGGTTTCACGCCAGGCGGGTGAAGTGTTTGTTGGAAACAGTGTTGATCGAAACAATAATAATATTGAGAACCCACGCGCTCTTCGGGCGTTACGAAACCCGTCATTTTTTGGAAGCGATTTTCACCAAAGACAGTTAAGTTTCTTAGAACTGGAGTGACTTTTGTTGTTGCACTGAATGTATGAAGGCTTTACTGTCGTGCGTGCTGGCCAATTAGGCAATATTGAAATATGCTCGAATGTATTATTTGTGCGCAGTGTGCAACGCGTGCCTATTGAAAATAAGTTGATCTTATGCTTAATTTTGATCTTTTGCTGAGGTCGTGATCACTTGCTGAAGATTCTTTTGTTTGTAACAGCAATTTTTATCTTTGGAGTGCTTTTCAGCTGGCGAGGTTTTTGTAGTACAGCGCATAGAGTTTGCAGTAGAAACCAGCTTAGATTTATAGGTCCTACTATGGCAACCGTAAGGTCTACCACACTATAGCGACTTGTTGAGTACACACCGCGGTAACTGGGAGTTTATGTTCAATTCCCTGTGGGGTCATCCCGATGACTTGACAAATGAGTTTGCGCCAGGGTTGTTATGGGAGATCGAAACGGTCTTTCAATTTTTTTCCAGTGGGTTCTCAAAATACAGAAGGACATCTCTGTATAATCACCGACAAACGTCACCAAAACCTCGCTTTCTCGATATTCAGATGAGATAGTTGCGGTCTCCCAAATGTTTTAGCGGTACCCAAGGTCAAACCTTTAAAAGAACCTGCTGGAGGCCATTTCAGCGATAGTAGGTGAGTGCAGGGTAAAACGCCACGCGCTGTGCTGCCACTGACTTCCCACCGCCTCACCACAACAGTCGAAACCCGTGGTTACTGGCGCAGGGTTAGCCGAGTCGGAAACTCGCAAACCACTCGTGACGCTCCGAAGAGAATACAAAGCGAAAAATAATGAAATATTATTTCTTCCTTTCTCTTTGTTGATCGTATAATTGCGCTACGTGCGCCGCTTCGGTCTGTTGCGCTTTAGCAGTTTTTTCTGTTTTTTGAATCAGTCGTGTTGATTTTTGACCGGTAAATGTTTCGAGAGTATACTGCAAAGAAAATGTTTCCTTTGCAAAATGTACCGGAAGATCGCATACACGTCAGCGATGAGCTGATTTGTAAAACATTTTGAGGCTTCCTTTGATCTTCTAGCTTGATTTAAGAACTTTTCGTTACGTTACTTTTTGTCGTAGATGCGATACCCACCTGTCACGGTGATTGTAGAAGCTTCGGTTGCTGCTCAGGCATCGTAAAAAGCACATGAAAGTGGAACGCACAATAGCCATTAGCCACCACGAACTCAATTCGTCTTAATCATGCTGATCTGGTATAGACTAGTCGCTTGTAATTTTCATAGGGTGATATCCAACAAATTCGTTCTGCTGAAGTGAGTTTCAAAAGCACAGTGTCACTTTCATGGGGCAGCTATCCTGCCTAAGCACAACGACGTTGGCCGCAAACAAGCACTGAGATTTCATGCCGTCTTCAGGCTGTCTCACAGAAGCGTTTGTCAATCTCAGCACTTGTTTGCCACGCCGGTGAAATATTAGCTTTCACGCGTATTATGTGTGTTTGACCAAGCCTTGGTTTACCAGCTAAGCGGCCACAACGTGATGACACTCCAGCGCGCGACTGTCTTCTGGCCAAGCCGGTGCTGCCGTATGTCGCAGAACATCGAACGTGGTCGCCATTGTGTTCGGTATCTCCGTAGAACAACGGTATGCGTGCACCACATTGGCATCATCTACATGCAGACGTTGTTTGAAGACCCGCTATAATGAATATGGCATGTTTGAACTGTGGTTTGTACATCCACTACGATTTTCAACTTGCTTACCATTTTCTAATATTTTTATATGGTTTAACTGCAACGTAAAAAGGCAATTCTTGTTCAAAAACAAACAACATATAGCTTTATATAGCAACTGGTTGACTTGACAAATGTATTGCGCATCACTAACCACAAGTGTTCAAAATTTTACAGATGTTTACCTAATCACCTACCATTGGAACGTCGTATCAGCACCAAACATGCCGGATTGTCTCGAGCTCGTTCGTACAAAACGTCTCCACTTTGTGTGATACGAAACTTCTAAATGCCGCACTGCATTCCAGTTCGATGTACGAAACGTAATAAGTGCAGTAGTTCGTATGGGATTTCCTACAAGAGCAAAGAAAACTTGAAAAATATTTCTGTATAGAAGCCTCTTGAACAACTCCTACATTCAACACAATAACTTCGGCTGCACTTGTGTAGGCCGTCACACAAGGTAACGAAACAAAATGGCAAAAAATTACTAGTAATCTGTCTTGGTGCTAAAAAAATTACATTTAACAGTTCCACTTAAACACAAATAATAGCAATATCAGAACATGTGGAGAATTATCTTCATCACTTGCTAGTTTGTGGTTTTAAACGTAGTCTAACAAATATTTTCATTGCGCTGGGGCCATTTAACCACTTAACCCACGTCCATAGCAATATTTTATACAAAACAACTCCCAAACTCGTTACTGCAACGGTGGAGAGTTTTATCAACCACAAAATTTCATCTGTTGCTCCAACCCACATTGCTTATTTGCAAATGTACACGGCTATGTGTTAAAGCAAAAGCATTTATCTTTGACATGCCAAATAATGATTTCAAACTAAAACCTGGACGTAAGAAATACACGTGATATTTCCGTTCAACAAACGTATTGTAAAATTTTATCGCTGCAGCTCTGGACATCCGCAATTGCTCCTAGAAAAATACTAGCTCAAAGACTGCTAAAATTGCTAACAAGCATTTTCTAGGCTAACCATTCCAGTTGCAAGTTGCAGCCATACTAAACGCGGCCTGTTCAACACCTGCCATGCCGCGTCGTTTCTACATTTGCCGTCGCAGCCGAATCACAACTGACGATGCTCAGCCTGTTTCGCTCTGGTTTGCTGTGCTTCCCTTTGCTTGATTTTGCGCATTCTTTTAGGCCAGACAGTGCGAACTCGCAACTGGTCGCTGCCTGTCGTTACGCAAACACCTGATATGCGCATAAAGAACGACAGATGCTTTCTTTGATCGCGAAAGCGTTGACAAATACTACAGTTAACGTTTGTCCCAGACGTAGAGCATTACATCTCACAAAATAGGGCAAGCATATATATAGCCTCGTGAAACGGACACTAACCCTTTAACAAATGAATGCTTTCAACACCTGTTTTACATGCGTAGCGTAACCGTAAACGCGATTGACAAAACGTTTGAGAGGCGATTTCGCTTCAAACGCTTTTTGGGAAGTCGGACGTTTACTTGTGCGTGGCTGGGTCTTCTCTTTTTCTCCATAGTTTTTCCCGTAGTGACGATCAGTTCAGCGACGATTGCAGTCTGCGATTTATCTTTGGATGTTAATGTGTACCATAAAATTGCAAAAACGCCGAGCGCCAGGGAGAAATTTGGAAACGGATGCTTGCTCAGGACAAACGTTCCCTCTGGGCCTACACAGCACTTAATCCAACGGTATGCACGAGCATGACGGCTTGAGCGCTGTTCGGTTGCCCCGCAGTAGCATAGGCAAGATACCTGGTACAGCCACTCACAACTTTGGTTGCCAGAGATTCTATTGTGCTAGGGCGTATATCGTGCCATTGGCTAGGTCAGTTGGATTCATTTCACGGAAGAGAATTGCGCTGTTTTCTGCTGAATTTGGTGGTGTGCGTGAATTTTGTTCTCATATTTGCGAACTTTTTACACGCAGTTCCAGGTTCAGCATGTGACCTAGAATAGGTTATGAAGTCCTCACCCGCAATCCTAACCTACGCATTATCAAACAACTTTTAGTGATATTGACGTCCTGGAGAAAAAATATAAAACCAGAAAACAATAACGGATCTAAACACTCACCTTCAGTTTTCAAAACCAAGTCCTTCAAGTTGCATTCATGTAGATTTTCGCTGGCGTCGAAGTATTTTCACATCTATGCAGCAACCAGAAAAGATTATTAGTTCACAACACACCATCTTATGAGGGGAAACAGTTCCTCGCGTAGTATTTGTGTCCCACGAAAACAAAAACACTGGCGCTGGTAAGTTTTCTGAAAAACGCGCTCGAACTTCGACAATGTCCAAACAATAATTCACAGCTGTTGAAGGTAGCAACAAATTCAATTCTTGCGTAATAGAAAAAAAAATCAGAAAATGGAGGAAGAATTTGGCAAAAGGCTGCGAGCTCAATAGGTGAAAAATTAGGCTGAGATATTTCTTTACGCGTTCGTCCAAGCGCATGGCAAAGGCTTGAGAAAGTTGTGCAACACCTACGGAGCGATTGCGTTGTGGCAATCCAGCGTTGTCGCTGACAATGACAAGTGCTGCAAATATAGAATAAGGTTGCTTATCACTGGGTTAGGTCTGTGCAGGGAGAATCCGCACGCATAGTGGATGACAATAGCGAAAAATCATTAACTGCACACTGTTGTCTTAACCCCGAATTACTCAGAAATTGGGCTGTCAGCCTAAATACAAAATACAGGCAGGGAACGTCAAGGATGCCCAAAGAAAAAAAATAATACCCAATTACAAAGTTACGTAGTTGGAAGTTTCAGTTCAATAGAATAAACAGCGGATCAACACAGCCAATATAAAAGTTGGTTTCGCTTTTAATGTCTCTTTAGCAGTAGCGAAGATATATAACAGAAGTTCCCATGAGTCTACTGTCATTTTATGATAAAAAAGGTTGCGTTTTCTAAAAAACATTTCGTTAGTGCATTTAATGTTGTGTTTGATGGACTGAGACTTGCATTCAAACAACTTGCGAGAGACTTTTATAATAGGACATCATAGCCTCTCAACCATCGCCGCATACAGCAGTTGGTACGTTAGAGCCAGTTGTTAAGACTAAGAAATATGTTGCTGAATTAACTTGATATTCCACTGCAAATATTTGTAAAACCATGTTAATTTATCGTGCTTAAGGAATTACATCCGCAAGAAATGGCAGCAACAAACACATCACTTGCCTGAAACAAATCTTTTCTCAAATATCTTTTGTTAACTTCACCAGCTGTCCACCATTAAGAGCAGGAGTATTTTGGTAACGTTTAGAGTCATCTCACGTTTCATAAACCTCTTTCCATGTTCAAAGTGCCTTCAAATCTTTGCTCATATGCGTCGGGAAATCTGTAAAACAGCGGTTTTAATCACTAAATCAACTGTGATTGACAGTGAATCATAACCTTTACAGTTAATTCGCAGTCATTCGACAGCCCAACACCCAGCTTAGGCAGGCAGACTGTTCCTTTAAATTTCAAGAACAACAAAATTCTTGGAAAGAGTTGAAGACGATTAAGTACACCAATGCAAAGTTTTTGGAAAACGTATGCCTTTTTACCCGAAAATGGCACTAAACTTTTGGAACTTCTGTAAAATATCTTCGCTGCTACTAAAGAGACAATCGCGATAAGCTTTTCACTGAGTCACATCGCACGATATTTTCCTAAACAGCATACCATGTTATGAGGTGTTGCCCAACGTGTTTTGATCTACGCGAGACAGCGAAGCTCGCGAAATTGTCCCGTATTATATCCTGCGCAAGCAGATGCTCCTTTCACGCTTCAGCCTTCCGTCTCTAAAAATTGAAATTGAATTTAAAGTTGGAAGGAAGCCTTCAAGCAACATAAGAAAATCAATTTCAGGAATAAGGTTCTTGCTATCTCTTGATGCAACAAACTTAAAAGTATTCTAGACACGCTGTCGCAACTGTTTGAACAAGAAGCTTGATATATTTTAGAGCAGTGGTTCTTAACCTTTCTACGCACTCGTACCCCCTGACCTTTCATAAAATTTTCTCGTACCCCTTGTCTGCAATCAAGAGTAATTGGTAGTAACACAATTTCATCGCAACGAATATAACGATACGATGTACTTACAAAGTAGACCAAAAATCAGACACAGGTAATGTTTTTTTTGTTGTTGTTTTTCAGTAATCATGCTGTAGCATGGCCCTTCGTTTGAGATAGCCACTTGCATGTCATCACCGAGTTCTTATAGATTTCTAGCCTTAGTTTTGATGTGCAAGCGAGTTGAGAAACTGCTTTCACCTAAGTAGGTTGTTAAAAATGGCACAAAGACTTCCGAAGATGTCTTTGTTAACTGCGAGAAAGTGTTGAGTTGCGTGCACCAGAAGGTACCTCACTACACTGAATAGAACTTTATTTTAATTTTTCTACTCGTTTTTATTTCAACTAGATCTTCCTTCATAACATCATTGTCATCCATAAATTTTGGGTTAAAAATAAACGGGTCCTGTCCCGCATCCAACCTTGTGAAACAAAAATCTCTCCTGGCTGAAGCCTGAAAGTATCCCTGGAAGACTGCCGTAACACCTGCAAATGCTTTTATCTTTCAATGACAATGAATAAGGATATTTTTCCCTTGGGAACTTCACCAAGTTGTGGAAAATCAGCATAGGTGCAACTAATACAGATTGAAAGTTTGTTAGTGCAGGCAGATATGCTTTCCCTAGCTGTAATCATGTACATCGTTGTTACCCGAATGGAGGTGTTCAAGTCGTTCGGGTGGCTGAATATATCTGGAAGGTATGCCAAGGACACAACAAATTC
>Ga0210059_1005776_pt1 | contig 19864 bp, 14 predicted proteins | sample Ectturendosymbi2_FD_188042 | JGI IMG/M metagenome (GOLD analysis project Ga0210059, IMG submission 188042) | Ecteinascidia turbinata endosymbiont from Florida, USA - Sample 2 (SPAdes) (version 2) | ecosystem: Host-associated > Tunicates > Ascidians > Unclassified | place: Key West, Florida... | reverse complement strand
CGTTGTTGCTGTCCAGACCGTTGGCGAAGCGCTGAAGTCTGCCGTGCTTGGAACCAGCTTCGCTGTGAACGTCTCCACCTGGGCACCTCTCACGTCCTCGTCTCGCCATGGCGCGAAGTACGATGATTCCACCTCGGAGGAGGAGGACGAGGATGAGAGTTGTTATGGCGACAGCGAAGACGAAGACAACTACGCCGATGTCAAAGGTCAGCTATTGCCCCGACTTTTCGTTCGTAGACCCTTTGTTCTTGCGGAGCTCTCGATCTCATTGTTGCTTGGACAAAGCAAAGTTCGTGTCATAGGGTCGTGCGGAACGTTGTATTGCATTCTGCTTCGGTGTTGAAGTTGCGCGAAGTTATGTAACGAGGCAGCTGGGTTTTTTCTTTGTCGATGAGACACTGCGGTCGTTTGTTCTGTGAATAACTTTAAAACTTTCTGTCATCTTTCGTTGGATAAAAATTATTCACGCACATGGCGATCTAACCTTTGAGGCCCGGCGATAAGCGCTGCCCTAAATGCAAAGCAACCAACAACATTACGTTTTGCTTTAAAGATGTGCCCGTCGTTTCTAACTTTAGGCAAATTGCTTTTTCTACTCGTCAGGATTTTGTAAGTGCTCTGTTAAAAGTACACCCCGCCGCAAATAAGGCCGCGAAGTGCTCAGGACTATTTGCGGGGTTGAAGGTCGTGACCTTGCCTTGCCCCGAAACTGTGACGGTGTCTTTGCCGGAAATACGTCAGGAACTGCCGGCATAGGGCTGTAAAAATTGCTAGTCTATCTTAGGTAAATAAAGCTTCCGTGCATTTTCTAAGTGTCTTGTCGCTTTTATTGAATGCTCTATTATAAACGGTGAAATTAGTGTTGAAAGAAAATCGTTCTGTGCTAAACTTACGAAAGACGCGATGATTGCCGTTGAACCGCGCGTATAAGTCAAGTTGATTCAATAAAACCGAAACTCACCGAGCACACCTGCGATCGCCCTCGAACGAACACTTGGAAAAAAATTGACGCTTCGCTTTCTCAAAGCTCATCCGTCGGTGAGAGCTTTGAACTTGTACAGTTACCGTTATCCTTGTGCCAGAACCCGGCTCAACACCTCACCTGAACCAACGTCGGAGCTTGAGTGATGGGGAGGTGATAAGCGCTGCTGTTCTCTCACGCGTGACCGGCGAAACAAGTTCCGTCAGCGGTGGGTGCATTGGCGACGTCTGCGCAACGAAGCTTGTGATGCTTTCGGCCAATCAGAGAAGTGCTTACTATAAGTGTTTCCGCAAATGAACGGGACATAGTGTGCTGATGGTGCAAGGAAAATCTTTCACTTTTTCGTTCGATTTCTTCTGTTTTTTCCTTTGTTTTTTTGCAAAATTTCTATTGTTTTGTTCCGTTTTTTTTCTTTTTGCAAACTTTCGCCTTTTTTTATCCGTTCTGAAACCACCGATGACCATCAAAAGATACATCTTTGTCAAATCGAAACTTTTCTGAACTTGCGTTAAACGCGAATTTGATTTTTTGCTGACAATGTGTTCCGCAGTTCCCGCAAGTCGATCTTCGACTCCGGTTCCGGTCGAAAACCGCTTGAAAGACGCAACTTGCGACCTGTCTCGGCCTATGAGCGACAGCCTCGGTTCGCTTAGCAACATAACGCGGTCGCCTTCGGGTCGCGGCCCGGCCAAGCCCATCCGGGTGCGCGAGAAGCGTCTCATTGTTAAAGGTGAGAGATGAAACGATCGCGCCGGCGGTTCTTAGCTGCGATTAGATGTTTATTTTTTGCGGTTTCATTATGCCATTCGAATCGCTGGAGACACTGCGCTTTTTTGCGATCCTCATCTTCCGGACAACGGTTCCATTGTCAGGACGCAGGTTAAGAATCGTTCGATTTCAGAAAGCTTTCGACTCTAAAAAGCGTTTTCGACAGAATTTAATCTTGCGCTGTGTTGCGGGACGTTCCGGCGAGCCAGCGGCTTTGACTTCCACTTAACAATGTGACAGTTCAACAAAGGCCAAGCAAGGTTGTCCTCAACTTCGCAACCTCGCGGAGCCGCAAGCGAGGCGAGCTGTGAGGAGACGCCGGCCACGTCTTTCAACCGGCATTATGTTATTGTCTGAGCTCTTGCAACGCGCTTGAAAAGAATTTATCTGGGGTCACGTAGTAGCCTGTATGCTTAAAGTGGGTTTTGTTGTCACAGACTGTTGAATTTTGGCCACGTGTCGGGCTACGGGCAAAGGCCAAATGCCAACTGTGATGTGAACGACGCCACGACGTTCCTTTGGTGTAAAACAGGGGTTCCCAACCTTTCTCTGACCATGCACCCCTGAACTTTTTTACGACAAAAAGGCTGAGTAAAGTTAGAAGTTAGAAACATCCCCTGATTTTTAACAGAAATTTTAGATTTTTAGAACTATAAAAGTAGATTGTTTTTATGTCTCAAAATTAAGTTGTTGCGGCTTTATATCAAATGCACCCCTTTAGAGAGGCAAATGTACCCCTAGGGGTTCATGTACCCCAGGTTGGGAACCCCTGGAGTAAAAGGTGGTCAAATCTAAAAGCGAAAATATTAGTGATCCGATGGTACAGTTGGTTGAGCACGCGCCACCTAAGCTGGTAGGCTGTTGGTTCGATTCCCAGCCGGGTCATACTGACGACTCGAAAAACGATGCTTGCGGCCTGTCTGGTCTCGTGCTCGGCGTTGATGAGTGGGTGCAAGGGAACGGTTCACGCGCGTTTCTGCCATTAACTCGCCACTGCGCAAGCAAACGGAAATGAATGGGCTGTTTCACCCTTTTACAGTATCCAGCTGAATCATGTGACTACGCATGCTTCGCGCCACTACGTCACTACCGAAACAGCCTTTCGCGTTTTTCATTTTTTGTCACGGCGCTTTTCTCCTGAGTGACCAATAAGAACCTGCGCCAAGAGCACTGCAGTCCAATTTGCAATGCACTAATGATGATGATAACAGGAGTTATCGAAACGATTGCAATGTGCCATTGATATCGTTTTCATTGGCCGTGATTTTCATCATAAGGCGAATCAGCACTTCCGCTTTTCGCGTACCGAGTATGAGCGAAACTGAGCTATGACTGCTTCACACTGGCTACCTGCTGAATTGGCAGGTCGAACGCCGCCAAACAGGGATGAATGGACGTTTCCTCGGCTCGTTTGCGAGCAAACGTGTCGCCAAACTCGCATCCGTTTCATTGTATTGCTGAAAAGCATCAGTCCTAATAGGTGTGTATGACGTAGCAGTGCCTGCTGGTTCCCGCGCGCATGTTCTGACCTTGTTTCGCTTCGTCGCACATTTGCACCGAGCAGTGCGACTGTTCGAAACAACGGCTGCTGCAAAGGTGTCAGCTTCACCGCGCGTATACTCGCAAGGCTGGAAATTAACTATAGAGCAGCGCACTGCGTTGTTTCGCCCGACTCGGCGGTCTCTTTTGCGGTGCTTCGATGCAACGCAGGAATAATTTTTTTGTTATTTTTTTTCTAGTACTTTGCCTGACTTCATCTGTCATCAAAGTCGGCAGCGAAGTCTGCCGCTTGCAGCTGAACTATCCGCACCAGGAGAAAGTCAGTCGCTTTTTTTTTATTCTTTGTTAATTACCGTCCTGATTTCCAACAGATAATAAGCATTAGATGCTGTGCTGTTGGCTCAGACGCAAAATCTTAATTGTTTTTGATGTGATTTCAGTGTAAAATTATTTCGTAACCTTCGCGGAAAAGTGATTTTTATCGTTCACCTTTACCGAACCGTATAAGACAGGGAAAGAAGTGGTAGGTTGCCATCGCGTGTGCAAATAAACTATTCTTTATTATATGCAGTCAAAGCACTGTACGTTGAGGAATGCAGTCATTTCTCTGTCGGTACCGAAAAGAAATAGATTCCTTTATAAAATCCTACGCCCGGATGCTGCCGTTCGATAGAATCACTCATGTTAGTTTTATTGGTTTGCGGCCATTTTATTTTCCGCACTGAAAACTTTTGGCTGCTCAAAGGACGTGGACTAGTAGCAACCAAATGTCTCAAACCATACAGAGTTGCTTTTTTCTGCTTAGCGCTCTATGCTCTAGATACCAATACGCAACGTGAGAAAAACATTTTCTGACGAAGGCTTGACAACGCTGTATGTGAATGCCAATTTTAAATAAATAAAATGTTTGAGCTGTTTTAATGAACTTTGGCACTTTTTTCACGCAAACTCGCTGCCCCGGTTACATGCGAACACATGCTACCTAAGCAACTTACACAGCGTCGACAGTTATTGATTGAAAAGCCAAACCTGCCTGTGGAACAATTCACAGCTGTCGAGGGGGAAACACCCGAACCGACAACTGAAGTTAGGCCTTGGTAAAAGCAATGACGAAGCAAAAAAACGTTAAAGCAGTCCGTGACAAACTAGCTTTTACGTCACCACTACCACCTCCAATCCACGTGCTAATGCATTTTTCGCATGTTGGTTGCCAGGAAACGACGATGGCCGCGTCGCATTCGAATCCGGTGACATTTGATTTGAGTTCGCGGTCGTCACAGCTGAGCGTCGCCGTACAATCCGTCCGGCCGAGCGGAAAGCATCAAGGTCTGTTTGCTGACGTGGCTCATCGCAGGTTTACCAGCTTTCTGCAAACGATACTTTACCCGAAGTGCTGCTGTTTGATTGTTTTGACATTTGCAACGTAGAGGCGAGCCTTGTGCAGCAAGCGAGTTTTAATTTCGGTGGAAATTCATATTTTTTTTTCAGAATAAGAGAAATCGAAGAATATTCAATCACGGCTGCTAAAAAAATACCGAAATGGCGTATTATTTTCATGGGCGTCGGAAGGATTTTTTCCAGGGGGGGGGGCATTAGCGGATTTTTCCACAGGTAACCATAAAAATTTTTGCAGGTGGGGGCCGAAAGTGATGAAATTTCATTTTTCCTTCTGGAAACTAAGAAAACGACCCTTTTTACTAAAAATGTAGCAGAAAAATGTCGAATTTCAAAATCCAGGGATCCCCTTGGCCACCCCTGCTGCCCTCCCGACGCCCATGCCCTGTTTAAGCTGCAGACCAGACTTTCATGCTTGTTTGCTTTGCGGGCTGGAAAGCGACGCAAGCGCTTTTTCCTCAAGGCAAGCACGTGCTCGTGTTTGTTTAGTATGCTGGCCAAGCCTTGACGAATTTTTAAAAAAGTCTTTCTGTGACTGGGCGACTACAGCATAATTATTATTGCCAACGGGTTAGCTCGGAAGTTGGAACAACAGACAAAGAGCTGACGAAACGCGGGGCAAACGAACATTGTGTGTCTTTTACAATCGAGGCTTCGCTACAAAATGATGTCAGTGTCGAACTCGGAGCCGGAGCTTTTCTCGCTACACACCAACAGTTCGTTATGCGGGCACTCCAGCACGGAGTGGTGTTAATACATTTTGGCTCGGGGCCGTTTGCTGTTGGTGCCAATTCGCTGCCTCGCCGTGCGGCGTTTGATTTTCGAAACAAACTTAAACAAAGCTTAACGATGAAGTGGAGTGGAAAACGGTGCGCTTGCTGAAAGTAGGTGAAGCGTGACGATGACGTGTACCGCGACCGCCCTTCGTCTGCTGTTTATGTTTTTGCGGGCGCCGTCGTCGTGGTCATCACGTATTTCCGGCAAAAACACACCCCGCGTTTCCGCTTTCGACGCCGAATGGTTGTTTCGCGACCTTTGTGACACGCACGCGGCCCAGCTTCGCCATTCCGAACGCTTTTCCCGCTTTGAAACGTCTCGCGCGCTTCGCAGAAAGCCCGCCCTCCTCCGTGACACGTGTTTCGATTGTTCGCTTTCCGGTTTTCGCCGCGGTCCGGAAGCGTGCCGCTTGTTCGCCGTACCCGCGAACTCACGAGTGCAAACCTGTTTTTTGCTCAAATCCTGCTTTTTTTTTCTCCAGATCCTGTCGCTTCTCGCGGTTCCGTCCCGGTCGATTCGATAGCCATGCACAGGCCGACTGCGGTCAGCGTCCCCCTCGCTGTGGGGGAGAAGGCGGACGGCTCCGTGCTCCTGGAAGTAAGCAGTCTCGCTTCGTGTTTTGTTCTTGCCTTGCTGTCCCGTGGACTTTAGCGGAGGCCGCGATTTCGATTTTGAGTGACGTGGGCGGCAACGCTTACGTCACAACCGTTGGCATGTGAGGTTCGATGAAATTGACAAAACTGTTTGAAAACTGCAAAAACGATCGAAATGCTATTTTTTTGCCAGTTTACAGTCTCCACTCAAGAGTAACACTCAGAGAATCAGATCTTGATCAAAATCACAGCCTTGCTGGCAACGTTCCCTCTTAATACTGCTGCGCGGAAAAACAAGCGGGCGCGCTGAATCACAATTTTCGTTGCAACTGCGCATTGCTTGCAAGCATTGCTGCAACTGCGCAGAGGGATCTTTGCTTGCTGGTGTATGAAGAGTGTGCAATGGAACTGTATTAATTAACGTGGACTGCTGCAACAGGACCTGTGCTTGAACGCGAGAACCTCGAAGCATCACAACCGAAACAAATAGTCTGTGTCTCATTTGGCAGGCAACAAAGGATGCCACGCAGATCATTGTTGAGATCGCGTCTTTCAAACTGATAATATTAAAAAAAATCGAGCGAAGATTATTTCCTATAAAAGTAGAAAGACGTCTTGGCCCGGGGCGTTGCCTGGCACCATTCAAGTCGTTGTCACGCTCGGCAACCTGCCTAACAACGCAGCAGGCTGAGTTGCCGAACGCAGATTGTGACGTCCCCGCAATGTCGCTTTGTATTCGAACCAGACGCGAAAGTAATCAGGCTTGCCGAAGTTCGACCTTGTAGCGCCTACTGGCGGCGCTAGTGCTGTAGTGGCGAGCGGCAGCAAATCGATATAATCACTTCTGCTTTCGTTTTCTTCCATCGCCAGTTCACTGTTATTGAAAATGCGGGAGTCAACTCGACGCCGGTCAAGCGGAACAGCATCGGTTCGATCGAACAAGCCAGCCAATCACAAGTGAGCGGCGTTATCTTTAGTACATAAGCAACCGTGGGACGAAATGCTGTTAAAAGTCTTTTATTTGTGTTTAGATATATTTATAGTTGTTATTACTTCTTTTTTTGCCGTGTTTAATGAGAACATCTTCGGTATAAGCCTCAATTTTCTATTTGCTTGGTTTTCAAGACAGTGGAGCTCTTTTACCCGCTATTTCGTGAACCACTCCCAGAAATCAAAGATGTTACATGCTTCATATGGTGTACGTTCTCAGCAGCCACCTTGATCCTCGCGATCGTTGAACCTGGTTAGATCTTACGTCGGCCTCTTTATCGCTGAGCTCTGAAATCAGCACCAAACACAAATAGTTAGAGTAATCGACCACGTTCGAGGATCTTTCTTCCGAGATGTCCTCAGTGATATGTGTGCAAACTTCGAAACGTGGGCCATAACTTTTTGCGGGCCCTAGTTTGGCCCACGGCCTCTGTGTTGCGTCCGCGCGATTGCTGTGTCTTGAAACCGTTTCAGTCATTTTTCTCGTTGCGCAGCAACAGCAGCAGCAGTCTCCACTTCGGGGAAACACCGCCACCAGGTTCGTACTTTATTTCGTAATGTCTTCCGGCTGTTTTTCGTTGTTCTTTTTGTAAAACTCGTCTCCTCCCGCGCCTCATGGACAGCAGCGCCGATAAGGGTTAGCATATTTTCATCACCTGACAGGAGTCTTTAGCACGGCGTCCCAGTCAGCACACTGCCGTAGTTCCTTTAATACAGCCCGTCACATAATGTGGTAACAAGCCACTCATCATGCTGAAAAAACGCAGCTTTCATTAAAAAAATCTGCCGCAGGACAAACGAAGGACATTTTGGCATTTTTAGCATCCTCGAAGGACATGTCCTGCAAAAGGAGGTCGTACAGTAACCCTGACGACGATTGAACTCGACTAACGCGGTCTCCCAGGTCTATCGATTTTGCTTCGATGACGGCTCTTATCATATTTCAGGGCTCGAGCCGCTCTCCGGCTGTCTAGCATCGATGGGCTTTTTTTGCTGTGAAAAAAGAAACGGATCTGACGTGTTTAGGTATTAGCGCAGGAATTATTGTAGACGGGTTGACTTTTGAACCCCCCCTCCCCCCGGGAATAAACGAATCCCTCCCCGATGGGAATAACTTTTGGTTTCGACCCTAAAATTATCCGCAGACGTTCTTATCACGTCAACTTTCGCCGCTGTTTTTCGTGTGCTAGTACCGTGTCCTTGAATGAGTGCGAACGTTTTTTAATTGCTGTTTTTTTTCTGAAATTTTTTTCTGTTTTTCGACTTGTTTTGTAGCGGTGGCGACGAAAACCCTGGTCAAATGGAAACGAAAGTTACCATGGTAACTTCAAGAAAACTGAAAAGGTTTCGCGCTTTTCTTGCTTTGTTTTTGAATAATAACAAGCTTGACAGTTGCTCTGACAGCACCCTTGTGTTGACGTTTCTTCTAATTAACCTGCTACGCGACTTGCCTTGTTTCAATACAAGACAGAAGCTTTTTTTCAAGGCATGGGCGGGCACGCCTCCTTGTGAACCCGTCCATCCCGACACTTCACTATATTTTTTGTGTTTGTTTCTTTTTCATTCCACCACCACCACGTCACGAGTCCGCGTTTACTCGTCGTTTTCGTACCCCCCTCATCACCCCTTGTTTTACCCTTGCAGCCTCCCGTCGTTTGTAAGATAATGTTTTTTTCGAAATTTGACATCTTCCGGCTGCGTGACGTCAGAAAAGCTCTGACCTTTTCGTGCCATCGATTCATTTTCTCGTAACAGACGAAGAGGGCCCGGACCCGGACCGATAATAATCTAATATTCGCGATTCCTTTCTGCCGAAAACACTCCTCTCGAAAGCGATCGATTCAAATAGAATGCATGCCGCGCAGTGTCTTTGGGGCCGATGGTTTGATATTCGCGTTTTCTCTCAGCTTCAAACAATCGACCGCGTTGTTCAAAGATGCCGTATCCATGGCGACGGTTTTCTGGTTCGTTGCGGTTTTCTGGTTCGTTAAGAAAAACGTTTGCAAAAACATCAAAACGCTATTTCCACTGGCGCAGTGTGGATTAAAATCTTGCGTCCGTGTTTTAGACATCATGGCTGTGTTAGAATCGCGCCCTTCCCGGTGTTTGTTACCGTAGCAACGTCTCTGCATTTGCAGTTCGCCAACGCGCAGCACGAAAGACGTTCCGCCGCCAACGGAGAGTGACAGCGGAGAAAGATCTTTGGGTGAGTTGGCGACGAATCTGGCGGGTGGGGTGGGAGTACTTTGAACCTGAAGGGGTCGTGCCCTGTGAACCTTGTGCTCCAGTTCGCCTTGGCGACGAAAAAGTGAACCTGGCGCCGCTTTCGAAACACGCGTCGTTCAACGTGCTGTGTTGTCATGGTTACCATGCCACGTCATCAGAACTTGGGTTTCGAACTCGATCGCTACCCGTATTGCACCGGTGTCTCCGAGTATCTTCATGTCGATCTTGGAGAGGCTTCTTGTGGCACTAGCCTGGCCAGAAATGTGACCTGGATCAAAAATATCTGCATGATACGTTTGTATTGTCGTTACGCTTGCTTTGACTATGTGGACGTATGATTTCGGAAACACTAAGGCGATATTTAAAGGATTCTGATAAACTCTGAAGTATTTGCAACCATTGGCAGTTTGGCACTTAAAAAAAACAGAATGCTTTTAACCTTTGACCTGAGCCAGAGACTCTGACTTCTCCGGAACCAGGCGCGGCATGTTTTTCTGCACGTTGCAGTGACCCCGTTTGACTTTGGAAAGTAAATAATGACTATTTAAATTAATGGTTATCATTAGAGATCGACCGATATGGCTATTTTGAGGCCGATACCGATATATCGGGCGATACCGATATTTCCAAAATTTTTAAATCTTGTTTTTTGCTTCATTATCAAAAATATGATGTATTTTATGGCTTACCTTTTTTTCAAAACCTTAAAAATCAGGATTTATAAGCTAGAATTTTTGAAATTGCAGCAATTTCAATACTTGATTAGCCTAACTTGTTAGCATAGTATACACTGTTTAGAATGAATAAACACAGTGCCATGAATAAAAAAGAATGTTAAAATAACAAAGCAGTAGGAACAAAACACTGAATGTAAGAGAACTGCCTACGGTGTTGAAACCCGAAAAAGCAAAAACAGTGCTTGAAAGTTGAAAGATGCTGAACAATGAAAAGGAAGTACAAAATGGAGCATCAAGTTAAGGAGGTTAAAATTAGTACAACACTGTATTCAATTAACCATTACCAAAAATGAAAATATTTCCAAAACAGCAGTAACTTGTTTGGTCTTTGATAGTGGCTTTTCAAGCGTTTAGTGCTGCCTCTTCCCTGTCTATACGGTTTTCCATTAAGTAATGCGTTCCGTGGCTGTAGATGACAACTCATGGCCCTAGGTGACAACTGATAGCTACAGGTGATAAGTGACACGTGTCACCACCTGTTAACGCTTTCATGATACTTTCAATTATAGCTTGGCCCGCGCCAGGAGTTGATTGGCGATGTTTTCACAAAACTGGGCTTTCTCTCGGTAATGCCGACTGAGATGCCGCTGGTTGAAGAGTTCACTCTACTCTCGCGGCTGGAACAGGGTCGTTGCGCCAGAGATGAAGGAAAAAAGCGTTTCGCCGCCGACTGAAATGCTTCTGTGCATCTATTGAGCGCTGAGCTGTGTGTGACGTTAGACTCGTTTTGTGCAAAGGCGTGTCGTTCACCAAAACGTCAGTGGCCGAGACCGCGTTGAGAGACCTTTCGACGAGAGACAGAAGGAGCTCTGTGACGAAGACAAAGATAATTATTACGTCGGTCGAACAACAGGTGGGTTGGTGCATCGATTGAAATTCGACAAAGCGCAAATGATTTGCTGGTTGCTAAGCAACGTCCCAAGTAAAACTTTCAAGCTTCGAGTTACCGAAAGAGACGTCCGAAAAGCGGTTTTTGACTCTCCCGAGACATGTTCTAAATTTAGCGCTATTTCTTCATTTTTTTGTAGCGCGTTTACCGTTTTTATGTAAATTGTGTATTTTGAAGAAGTTGAACGATCGTGTTGCCTCAATAGAAAAGCTTAAGTTTTCCAGGGTTTCACGATTGGCCTTTAGCTCCCGAACAGCTGGGAAGACGGTTCTTGGGCAGCTCAAGCGTCATGAACCGCATTGTAGCAGCAGTTGTCACTAACCGCCTTGTTCTTATGGCGACGACCGCGGTTGATACACAAGCGCCTTTGTCGTAATTGCCCCTTAACAAGAAATCGCTCCCTGCTACCACCTAGTGTCAAAACTTCGTGCTTGCACCGTGTTCAATTGCGTGTCACCACAAACGTCAGTTGCAAAATGTGCGTTTAAATCTCCTTGTTGCGATTCGTTACTACAGTACTTAATCTCAGTAAGGTAAGTGTCGGGCCTTGCGGTCACGTGTCTTTCCGCAGCTGGGCGGCATTGCCACAAAGTAATTTGAAGCTACGACGTTGCCGTCACCTTGTTGCCCGGCGTTGAACAGACCATGTGCAGTACATCGCATCAATCTGGAATGTCCATGGGGTAACTAGGCCCCGATCGTGGCCCCGTTCGTGTCCACGATCGTGTCCGTTCCGTTTGCTAGAGGGGCTGTTTCTCAAGACCCTTGCAGTTCACCGGTTCTGGTGGTCAAAGTACGCGGGGGGTTGTTGGCCGCTGCCGCACATGCGTTATCAATGTGATCGAACCTCCACACGTGTTTTGACCAGGGGTGTCCGCAGTGCTGCCCATGGGCGCATCCCACATGGGCCGCGGCTTCAGTTTCAGATTTTGTTGTATGTGACCCGCCGAAACCTGGGTCACGCTTCTCCGTCGAAGCGACGTCGGCTCCTCGCAACTTACTACGTTTATCTTTTGATGCGCTGAGAGTGAAGATGCGCACGAAAGCCGTCGCAAAGCAGTATTTCTGCTTCAAAGCCAAACCTAAATCGCTGGGTTATTTGCGTACACGTTGTACGGTCGAGAAATGTCGGAAGGCTATGTTGGCCCGTGGGCGCCTTTACATGATCAAGTTTTGACCCTCTTTGAAACTGGTGTGGACGCCCCTGGTTTAGGCGCTTACTTAAACCTTTCCATTGGAAATGCTGCGGTCGCGAATAGCGGCCAGTCAAGTACACCACATGGTGATGGTAACATCAAATGAATTCCATGCTTACCTTTTCAGGCTTCAAGCGACATGTTTCAAATGTTTAAGAATAAGTTTAATTATGTTTAAGGTTTTTACCTGGCATCGAGTGTAATTGTCGGTTTTCTGTCCTCATGCTTGTGAACAACATCGGCCATTGTTATGAACGCCATTATTTGAAGAAACAACAACGTAAAAGACTTATATAATTTAAATGAAACCATCTTGGAAATATCATGAAGCAACTGATCGCATCATCGCCAGCACAAGTGCATCGAATGCGCATGGCAAAGTTGGCCACAGACCACACGGGCTCTGTGTTTGCGTAAAAATGGGGGGCAAAGATAACACATAGTCTTTAATTCTGGCGGCGAATTGGCGGGTAAGACCACTGTTGCAGTTGACTGCATCGCCTTGAACTACTGAGGCAAGCACAAGCGAAATATGGTAGTTCGGGGCATTAACCAACAGGAAAACAACCAGCAGCAATAGAGATCCATCACTGATTTCACTCTTTGCTTTCACTAGTCACCACTTTCAACTACATCAATTGTAACCATAGTAACAGCAGATCACCCAGTGCTTTCACTCTGCTGATACTAGGTTAAACTATTATTGCATCGGGAGTATGAATTACGATTTTTCGTTTATGGTGACTATCACAGTGACTTGTTACTCGTGGGCACCATCTAGCGGTGACCATTTACTTACATGTGGCGCCATCTACCCGCTGCCACACCTCGCTGGCCGAACCAAAAGTTAAAACTTAACAATGAAAAGTGGCGGCGAGCATTGGGACGTGGAACAAACGACGAACGTTTCTGACTCGCATGGGTTGCGTGCGTGTCTGACCGACTGAAATGGACAACACGCTTGCGGTACTGCTTGGCCGTGTAGGCGTGTGTCTCAAAGTCTGCGCGCGTTTTGTTTGTTCCAAGTCTACTGGTGAGATTGCTTTGAATCTTACCCATAGAAGATTAACCGCATGATGCGTTTGCTGTAAGACTCTGCTTGACTTCCAGTGTGTTTTTGCTTCAAGGGGCAAGTAGTTTCTTAATGACATTTCATCTTGTAACTGCCTGGCATCGATCATCGCAAAACCGCTCAGTACTTTCTCGGTAAAGAAACGAAGAAACAAAACGTTCTACCAACCTCGGCACTAATTCGTCAGCGCATCGCTACTTTTCTTCCAGGCTGCCGCTGACTCAGCAGCAGGAGATGCTGAGTCACTGTCGTCTGACCAGCTTGCCGAGGCAGAGAAGAGAGCAACGCAACCTCTGGTGCGTAGCGGAGCGGAAGACGATTCTGAAGGTACTTGCGTGACGTTGCAATTGCTCGCATCTGTTTTGTCAAAACCGGTCATGCGCGCGCGAGAATATTGTTTCAAGTTTAGCTTCTTGATCAAATGAAAATTTTGTCTTCACTAGTTATGCGCCTAATGTCCGGTCAGCAGTTTTTGGCACTCGCGAGAACTTGCTGGTCTTCGCTTTGCCGCGTGAAAGCTGCAAAACGATAATGGCATGCTTAGACCTTATCAGAAAGTTACCAGTTTAACTTAACTGAAGTATTGGGATTTCTTTCACCGCTTTTAAGCTGTTTAAATTTTTGATTAACTTGTTATACGTCTCCCCAACGCTTAGCACGATCAGTGTACATTTGTTTTTTGATGTTGTTAATTACTGTTTATCGAAACATTGCATTCGCCAAAATGCTTCGAGATCGCCCGCTTTTTACAAAACAAACTTCTGAATTCGTGCTTTCTTGCATTCTGATGCTGCTGACAAACCGATGCAAATGTTGTCTCTTCATGCTTCAGCCTCGAACGTCACCGCCTCACATTCAACGTCACAATACAGCGATAGTGACGTGCTGCTGAGAGACGATTCGCGAGTCAAGGCACTAACGCGAGACGACAGTAAGTTTTGCTTGAAAAAGAAAATAAAGCGGGCTACGGTGGCGGTCTACTTCGCTTCAGTTTTTACGGTCGTACTTTTGCAAACATGGACAAAACAAAACACGCTGCAGTGTGGATCGTGGTTGAAAGGGGATGGCTTCAAGCGCGTGGTATGTTGGCCACTCTGCTTGGACCGCTGACGACTGATTTTCAGTGAGACCCCGGGCCTGTTCATTGGCTGCGTGTGTCCAAGGCAGGGTTGCGGAGTCGGAGGTAAAATCTCCGACCTTTCCAGAATTATCGACTCTCGACTTAACATAAAGGGAATGAAATTTGGCTGTTAAAATTAATGGAAACCGTGGTGCACAGCAAGAAACCTCTGCTTGAACGAAAGTTTCAAAAGAAATTGTAACCATTTCAACAGAAATTCCCAATTTAGGAGTGTGATGTAAAAAATGATCCAATTGGACACCGGAGTCGGACAAAAATCCGACTCCAACTACCAGTGTTGTTAGGTCTCCTACTCCACCCAAAAACATCCGACTCCGTAATCCTGGTCCAAGGTCTGCTCATGCGCAAAAAAATGCTTCCTCGAAGGTGCGTCGAACCAAAAGGCCATTTGCGCGGCGCAATCTAACTCTCGCGCAACATTCCAAGTTTAAAATAAAAATTCAATAACATATTTTGTGTCAGGAGCAGAGAGCTTCTGTCCATATCGCATATTTCTTTTGAAAGCTATTTGAATTAAATGTATACTTCGTTCGTACTTTGATAAGATTTTATAGTTTTTCTACAATTCACAAAGTTTGTAAATCATTTAAAACTCTGCTAACTCAGCCTTAAAATATTCATGCTCTCTAAAAAAAAACACTTGCTCAAGTGTAAAATTTTTGTAGAGAGAACACTGCCAACAACCATAGGTTGAAGTAACACTGCTACTGCTCTAATCTTAACCAGGGTTCCTACGGAGTCTGGAAAAAATTATGTAATTTTCCACCCTGGAAAAGTCGGAAAAATATTTGTTTGGTCTGTTAGTACCGAAAAAAGAAATAATTTTCCAGGCTTCATCTTTTGATATGCATTGTCATAATATTTTTTTGTCAAAATTGATATAATTTTACTTATATCGTGTTAAATATTCTGGTTCCTGTATGTGACCTGGGTAGATCATTCAGGAAAGTTAAGTTTTGAAGAAGTCTGGAAATTAATATTCAAAATTGCTTAGGAACCCTGCTCGGCCTTAGTATGACGCGTTTTTTGAAGCGACACGTGTTGCAGTCTCCTGTAAAGTTCATGTTGCCGCAAAATGCCCGAGTCCGAGACACTGCGTCGCAAATTGTCGAGTCTGACACACGTCGTGTTTTTCTTGCAGCGAAAGTTCGTCGGTCTCGAAGCTTCGTTTTCGGCGGCAGGAAAAAGAAAGAGCCCCGGCCGTCGTCCTTGCTGGGCGGAGGTGGGTTTGGGAATGTTTGAGCTGCTGCTGCTGAGAGCGCGCTGTTGGCTCCTTCCGTTTCGAATGTTGGTGCCGGACGGCATTAACACGTCGCATGCCCGCAACGTATTGGCAGCATCGGTGAACGAGAAAACCTTAAATAAAACTATGCAGAGCGTCACACGCAAGCAAGTGTTGTTAGATGCTCAAACAAGAGTTGTTTGTGCTCAAGCAAATGTTGTTTATGTTGAAACAAATGTTAAATGCTCAAACAAAAATTGTTTTTATTCAAACAAATGTTGTTTATGTTTATGCTCAAACAAATGTTGTTTATGCTTTCCGACAAGTGTTGTTTATGCTCAGATAAGTGTTGTTGATGCCTAAACAAATCTTGTTTATGCTCAAAAAATGTTGTTTATGCGCAAACAGGCACCGACGCGTGCCAAACACTGTATGGATCACAACCCTCTCCAAACTCTGCTTATCGAAAGAAATCCTTTCTCAGCACAGAATCAGACACTAAGATCTTACAGAGTATATATTTCGCCTACAAAGTAGGCATCATCATCTCTTATTCAAATAGACTCCTCTCCATATTTACTCCCCTAGCAACAACTTAACATCTTGCAGTGTGGTTGATTATCATGCAGTTCACTTCGTAAAAGTTTTTTGCTTGTTTAACCACTGCTCCCGGAGATTTTGCCGCTTGCTGGCGGAGCCTCAAGGTCGACCCAATATCGTTTTGCATATTGCGTTGAACCTATTATGACGTTTGCATTTACGCAGCATCCGGTGACGACGGCGGTCTGCATCCGGTCCAGAGCGAAAGCAACCTGAAGAAAAAGAAAAGCTCGAGCATGTCGAAGCTGTTTTCGCGGAAGAAGAAAAGCAAGAAGGGAGACTCGCCGTCCAAGGAGGGGCGCAGCGCTCTGGAAACGACGCTGGAAAACGGCCTGGGGGACGAGGTCGAACCGGAACTGGGCTCTCCGGCTGTCAAACCGCTGCGCACGCAAAGTTTTCGTCGTTTGTTGACGGGCAAGAAGAAAGACCACAAAGTCAGCGGATCAGCTTAACTGTCTGTCGATGACTGGTGTTGCAAACTTTTATCATTCTTGTCGTGAAAAACGCTTTGTGTTTGACGCATGTCAAAGTCTTCTGCCTAATCGTCACCACTTCCTTCTCCCGTGCTTTGGCGAGTAACGCAGGCAGCATGGGTTGCTAGGGGTTATTTCATAAAATGCGCTTCCAACTGTCGGTCTTCAGTGAACGTAAGATTTTGAACGATGCTTATATTTAACGGCTCAAACTCACTGTTTCCCAACCTCACCCAAGGCAAAAATCCACAGTGCAAAGCCGTTGTACCACTGTGCCGTTTGTAAGGCGAATATGCAAACGCTCATAAACCGTGTGCGAGGACCAGTTGAATGTTGACCTTTCAAAATTGTTCCACGGCTTGAATCGTTTTGACGGCGGTTTCTTGCTGATGATATATATTTTTTGTAATGTTCACATCAGTTCACTTTGCAATGAACATCGGCACAACGTATGTTTCCTTGCTCTTTTGCACAAAGGATATTTACAGTCGACCCTCGATATGATTTCTCTCTTGTTGCCGACTTTTCATTCGTGACTCGGGGCGACTGATGTTCACGAAAACTCGATCTCCCGCCGAATTCACTGTTCCTATCGCTAATTGCCGCGAGCAAACGACAATCACCCTGCCCATCCTTTTTCTCGCGATACATTACTGCAACTGCAACATTTCAATGCAGGGGACTGGCCTGAAAACCAGCATTCGTTCAGCGTGAACTCCTCTTAGCCACACCCCCCTGGGGTCAGGTCCGTGGCCAGGTTTTAGGGTTTTGGGAGAAAAACATTTTTAGGGGCGTAAGATTTTTGTTTTTATTTAAAACAAATTTTTCAGGGCACAACAAAATTTCTTTCATTGCCTTTGTGCGAATCAGTCGCTTGGCGAAAACCCCACCGCGTTTCAAGTAAGACGACTTTTAACGTGCGAACGAACTCGCGATGTTTAAATTGCGTCGTCCTGGTCGCTGTTGGCAGCGTCCGCCGGACGACGCATCGCGATTATGTTGATATTCAAACGCGCGCTTTTATCTGCTACATTCCATTGTTGCCGACTGCTAACCGTAGCCACGTTTTCCAACTCTGCCTGAAAAAGTGTCTGCCAATTGGCGGTGGACGGAAAAAGGTCGAAATCCTAGTTTTATTCTTTTCGCGCGCTTCGCAACATTCCATCTTTATAAACTGTCGAGACCGACCATCGCTAGTCGGTAAGTTTTATTCCTTGTCTCGTTGCCGCTCTTCCGAATGCAAAGGAGCGTTCTCGTGACGTGTACTTCGCGTCTCGCTCCGGCGATCACCCGCTGAGGTCACGTGACACCCACGCAGAAGACGTGGAACGATAGTTTATCGCTCGAGAGCGCTTTCATCATCATCATCGACGTTTCGTTTCAAGCGTTGTGCTCATCAGAGATTCCCGTCATCGTAGCGATTCCAGTGCAAGGAAGCGAAGCTTTACCGCTCGAGCGTGATGTTGCGTGCCATCAGATTTTTACGTTTGTGCTGCGTCGACTGTTTCAACTCGCTAGTTATATGGTGTTGCTGTGATGTTGGACGTTTGCCACGACGCCTGCTACAAGTGACAAAACACACTCTTACGCAAAAATCTTTTCAGTGCCATGAATAGTAATAGTTGTAACGTTGGTGCTAAAGCGTGATTAACTTGGGGTAATTACAAACTGCCTGATAAAATGAAATACTTTTTTCATTCAAACTTCCGTGTTGAGTTGAACTTTTAAACCCGCTTGTGTTCATTCCCTAATCCTGACGGCTTCATCTTTCAGCTGCTGAAGCAAAACATCCTGAGCGCGCGACGTCATTGTTGCGCTTGGCTACTTTTGTCACGTGGTCCGACCTCAAAATGCCTCCTTCACGCGATCGCAGCATCACTGGACTTGCTCTTCGTGCGAAACACGGTGTTAATTGCGAGTTCGATAATTGTTCCGTGCATTGAAGTGAGAGGTGTTTGTTGCTGATGCGACTCGCGTTCGACCAAAGCCAAAATTATTTGTTGCCACAAGTTGAAGATCGGTTGCAGCTCGGGAGGATGTTGCGTCATCAAACAATCGGGGGCACCGATGCGTTGCAATCATCAGCAAAGTTGCATCCGCCATACACACACAGGAACGCATGCCCATAATTTATTGCTTGTAATTCATGCTTCCGTAGCAAATCGACGACTGTGTTGTACTAATCGCCATATTTTTTTTGCGTTGTCACGAGCATTGCAAATAAAATCAACTTCAACCGAGGTTTGCGCTCTGGTTGTGAAAGCGGCTGAAGAAGCTGATGATCTTCGTGATTCTTGTCGAACGTACAACCAATGAAGCCAAACAAACGATGTACCTCGTCCTGCCAGTGGCGATTCTAGAATGAAAAAACTGGGGGGCCAAAAAAAGTGGAGGGTCAACACAAATGTCTCTCCTGCATGGTGATTTTCCGTTATATTGAATATTGATTTGCTATGATTATTATCAAACCCAACATAGGCTTGTGAAACCGTCACCAGTAAGTCTTCAAATCGTTTGAAATTTTCTTCTGCATCTGGGATGCAGAAGATGCTATTGTGTTCGTTACTGCTCCCTTTCAAAACCGCCATGCAAAACCAGAGGCGCAACGAGGGGGTAACGGGAGCGCAATTCCCCAGGCGCCCAAAATCGCAACATTGTCAAAATTACTTTCTTCAATGCAGTAAATTTGCTTGCGAAAGAGCTCAGATTCGAACATGGGCGCGCCAAACTTGCCTCTTGCCCCGGGCGCCATATGAACTCGTTACGCCTCTGCATGTTACAAACACTGGCCTGTTTCGAAATGGCCAGCGTCCGATTTAAGGTCGAAACCTGGGGTTTGTCAACATATTTCCAGCGTGTCTTCTAGCCGACCTGTCAGTCATTTCCCTCATCGACAAATAGTTTAATCGCGAAAATAATGACAAAATTGACTTGGAAAAAAAGAAACACCGTGAATGTCCCCCTCCTCCAATACACTCTTCAATGAAAACCCAAGATCCGCCCTCTGGTGTAATTTTTTTATCAGGAAAACAAAACACGCATCCGTTTAAATGCAACCCGCGAGCGAGTTACGTAAAGACGTTGTTTCATGGAGCAGGCCAGGTACTCGATTTACATATTTCCAGGGGTGTTCGAACGTGATTGCAAGTGCGACGACAACACTCAGGCCCTCATCGTTTCAACACAATGTACTGCCTGTGGGGGAGTGTGTGCTTTAACCCTTCAAAAGACCGACTGTAGTGGCTTTTGAAAGAATTTCGTTCAAAATTCGACGACCGATTGCGCTAGGCCCAGGGTTGAAGC
>Ga0210059_1005775_pt1 | contig 19864 bp, 16 predicted proteins | sample Ectturendosymbi2_FD_188042 | JGI IMG/M metagenome (GOLD analysis project Ga0210059, IMG submission 188042) | Ecteinascidia turbinata endosymbiont from Florida, USA - Sample 2 (SPAdes) (version 2) | ecosystem: Host-associated > Tunicates > Ascidians > Unclassified | place: Key West, Florida... | reverse complement strand
GGGGGGGGGGCATTTTAAGAAGTGGGCAACTGTATCTCGCGCAGTGTCGTACTTGCACAGGGCAAGCACCCTTTCAGTAAGCCCCATTTGAAAAGAAACAAGATTAGTCTTAACATGCACCTGCTCTCGCATGCAATGCCTTCCGACGCAACATGTATGATCTGCATCAAAAACTATGTGTCAGTAACTTTACACTCATGAAAGTCCTTTCTGTATGCAACGATTGTTACTCTGGTAACGAAACCTACCACGCATTGATAGCGAAAAACACCGAACAGCAATGCAACAAGCTGCAGTCTGCCGACATTCACAAATCAGCCTGGTACACTTACTTGTATGCCCTGCGCTTGGCAGGGTAACTGTCGAGGGATCGAAGTCTTTCTGGAGGTTGCTGGCAACAGGGTGAAGGGGTCTCGAAGGGGGGCAGATTGTGGCTGGAGCTGTGCAATATGTAATTGCGCGCAGTTTACAATAGATCTCGTGAAAACATCTCATGATACAAAATCGGTAATGAAGAAGTACTTGAATGAATATATGCAAAACTGCCCGAGAAGTCTGTCCAATAAGAACTTATCAGAGAGTGCTATTCAGCGGTGCTGAGATCATAGTAACCGTATTGACGCATATATGCCCGTGTTTTTTGCTGCCACCACGTATCTATGCTCGTGTTCTTTCATCTATCGCTGTGTTCCTTGTTAGCGCCATGCGTGCGTTAAGTTGCGCTCTTTCGCATGCGGGTGTGAAGACGTTTGAAAATAAATTAAGACATAATAAGACGGAAATAAAAACAGATCCATCCATCACAGCGTTGAACGTGGCCAACAGCATTTGCTAGCAAGGAGTTTTTAGCGACAGCGTAAGACGAAAAAATTTGCACCTTCAACTTTGACCGTAGCGATGGACGCAGGAGTGAGGTGGCGCGATAAGCTCGTTCTGTCTGACGTCGTCAAGTCCATCACGTGCGGCACGCTGACCGCGAATGTCTTCACGCCGCTTCCAGGAGGAAACACGACTTTTCCAGGGGCTGAAAAATAAGCCCCAGTGAGTGACGTAGCTTTCGCCCTCTATTAACCTGCCGAGAAAATTACAACAAAACAACCAATTTTGTGGTCGCAGGTACACAAACACGACCTCGACGGAACAAGCAACAAAACGCTTGTCCATCCTTCGGCCACAAAATGAAGAAGACTGCATTTAACGCCTGTTGTACGATGTGAAAGCACAGGTGGAAAAGCCAACTGCGTATCTCCTTTCTTCGCTCTCCGGCCTCGCGGACTATGCAGCGACACAACATACGAGAACACTTACGTCCAGTGTAGACCAGCTTCCTGATGTCTTCCACCACGGTGGCGCTGCTGGCAGCGGTCGTGGCGTGCGGCGGCGCGCTGCGTGGTGGGAGGATCGGGACGGCGGCCGGCATGGACGGCGGCCTGGTGACGGGCCCGGCTGCGAACGAGAGAAGAGCACGTAAGCTGAACAGCGAGGTGCTTTTAAGGCCAATCTACACTGAGATGTTGCCAGGAGTAGCCGTGCACGATTCTTTGTTTGTTTTATTGCGCCCAGGCGTTGCCGTGCCGAGGCGTGCACGAGCGCAGAATTACCCGACGCAACAAAACAATCAAAGGATTGCGCCTGGCACGTCCTCAGTGCAGATTGGCCTTTAAGCTCGAGTCGGGAGCAATATTGTCGTCTGGACTTAATTTAATGCAACAGACAACACCGCACACAGAAGATGTGACAATTGACGTGAAAGCGTTGCCACGTTGTCACAAAGGCGGTGGTGGTCGAAATGCAATTCACGGGTGCTGTTCGATTGGTCACGGCCACATGCGACGTAAAAAACGAAGGCGATGAGAGCACCGCCAAAGCGAAAGAGACGGCGAAGTTTTAGACAAGGTAGTGCTTTTTCAAACGCACGAAAAGCAGGTGAAGATTGCTTTTCTTTGCGCCGAAATCAATCGTCCCGCGTTAACTGAGTCCCAACTGTTCGTGATGCTTCCGTCGGGGGGTCCGGCAAGCGGTTGTTGCGTGGACAACAAACGCCGAGCGACTGAACCGGCAGAAAAACGGTAGCTGGCAGAAAAACGGCTGCAACAAGCAATGCGGTGTGACGTCACGACACAACCACCACTTACCGGGCTCCGCATTCCCAGCAGTTGTCGATGGAGTTTTGTCCATCAAATCTAAGGGCCCGGGCGTCGAACTGGGCCGCGATGCACTCACAGCTAATAAAAGAAAGGCGCACTTGCTTAAGTAGCTAGCCGGAACAAGCCTAGGGAAGACAATCGAATGCTGTGCCTGGAAATCCGCTTCCCAAGTAACACGAATTAAGCTTCTATGCGACAAGTACGAGTTCGGGGTCGACGTTGGGACGAATACAACAATAAATAAGAAGCGAAGTCAAAGATAAGAACCAAATATGGTGACAGTTCACAAGTTTGTTTTCACACTTCAATTTTAACAAATTCCTGTGTCCACCATACCTGTTCTCGTTGGTTACTGGTCGAAGCTTACCCGCAAATTTACGATCGATGTTTGGACGTAAAACACCAGTTCGTTACAAACACCATGTGAAAAACACCAAGCCGATGTGTTTTGGATAAACTCTGTGGTGAAAATTTGAACGCTTAAAAGGATTGTGGCCCATCGATTTTTTGGCAAGTTACGATTCGGACAATGACAACGAATGCTACCTGGAGCAGAAACAGTTGAAACGGACGTGACCATCGCAGTGGTTCGGACGGTTGCCGACGACGGAGGGGGCGGTGGTGTGGCGGCGGGTGGGGGGAGCGACTGCGGTCGGGCGATGGTCACAGGTCGCGAGGACGAGGCGGATGTAGGGAGCACGTTGACCGCCTTGTTGGCCAGAGTTAGTACTGCACGAAAAAAAGCATAATTACCAACGGCACCTCCTGTGCATCTGAAAAGCAATGCCAAGACTCGCACCCAACGGATCTACTCTGGCAGTAGTTTGGAAAGCGGAGGAGGAGCTGGAAAGAGCCGAGCTGGCGGTAGCGGAATTGCTGGATGCGGAAGAGGACGGTCGGGCTGTTTCGAGCCTGATGATAGTCGGCGAATCATTGAAGTCGTACGCGTCCGCAGGACCTTTCTCCTTAATCTTCCACACGACAGGCTGGAAACAGTAGCGTTACTGCTAATTTACAAGACTGTGTGTAGCAGCGTGAGCAACTTTATAAAGTTTTTTTTTTTCTGGAAAAATTGTAAGATCATTTATTCACCACAGGTTTCGTTGCAGCAGTTTTTTTATGCGAGCCTGTTTTTTGCACAAAACCAATGCAGCGTTGGTTTTAAGCCGAAAAACTTATTTTTCAAAAATAACAACTTTGTTATAGTTGTACCGAAATTTCTTCGGATACGTTTTTTGAATTGCCAGTACACGTTCTTCATGCGATATTTATGTGCAACCACCTACTTACATTCACAGTAACCGCATGACCTGTTCATGACATGGCTGGCAATCGTGGTATCAGTGCACGCACTCTAAATTCCGACCTTACTAAGAATATTTCCTTTAAACGTCAAACTCCGACCACCTCATACCACGCGCAGCACAAAGCACCACGCTGCGTGGAGCCCAACCTTGGGCATTTGGAGATCTTGTTCCGCGAGTTCTTAAGAAACGTTTACTTTGCGGATGCAACAACATCTGCACGGCAAAGTTGCCGACACGCAAAGACCAGGTACCTCCTGCGCACCGTCTTCATCGGCGCTGCACGTCGCGCTACTGTCGTGATCTTCCAGCGAGGTCTTCGCCACACCAGCGGTTGCTTTCTTCTCAGACGCAGCATCTTTCTGGGCGCGCGACGCCGAAGCGGTGACCTGCTGCTTTGCGTCGCTTTCCTGTTCATTGGCGTCGGCCATTCCTGCGAAGCGTCGAAGAGTCAGTGTTTCGCTTGAACATCGATAGAAAGCTCTAAGTCGGTTTGAAAACTTCGCGATCTACGTATGAGATCGATCCCATACCCAGCAGTGTTAATGAGAGTACATAGGCTTTGGCAAAAACCGCGATAGTTAATTGTGGGGCAACATAACTGGAGAAATATAAAAATTTTCCCTTTTCCTGGAGATTTTAGAAGCTGCAAATCGTGCAGACGAGCCATCGCTAGTAAAAATGCGCTTCAGCGACTGTGTTCAGCAAAGTGCATTGTAATTAAACGACACAAAGTTTGCAGTTACCTTCTTTCTTATCGGGCGTAGCTGGATCGGCAGCAGGTTTTTTATCAGCCGCAGAAGCTGCCTCCACTTTAGCGCTTTCTGCTTTTGTCTGCAAAGTTCAACAGAAACAACATGATAACAACAATTTGGCCGCCCTGACGCGGTGCATGACACTACATTGGTGACGGTCGACTGAGCCGTCATCACTTTCAACCTTAAAAAACTTTCGGCTTCATTGCGTGAAATGGCATCAAAACGACCAACAGATGGGATGGAACTGCAGTTATCAGCAGCTAAAATAATCACCGGGTGCCAATGACGCTGTTTTGAAAGACGTCTCTTTGGTAAAGCTTAGTACTAGAAGAGAAAAACAAATTCTGCTTTACTGCTACAAGGTAATGTTTGGTATGGCGTCACCAACCCTGCAATCTCTATCTCAAGAATGTTTAAGGACTTGTCACCGCATATGCTTCGCCACAATTTAAAATAAATAAACAGATGGGAGCAGCAAGTACCCACTTCGGGCTTGTCGAATTCAGTCTTAACCACGTCTTTCGAGCTCGACTCGCTGTTTGATTTCTCCTTTCGCCGGCGTTCGCTTTTCTGAAAAAAGGATGGTTCGTCGTCATGCAAACTTACGAGTGGAACTTGCTTCGGTGATAAACAAATGAAGAGCACAAGACGAAAGCGTTAACACTTTCAAGGACGACTTGGTCAAGGACTGAACACAGAATTTATGCTACGATTTCTATTTCTATCCGCAATGACGTGCGCAAGGTTCCTCGACGTCGAACAGGAAATGTCGACGTCAGAGGAAAAGTTACTTTGCGATAATGATCCGATGAAGGCCGCAAGGAAGGAGAATCACCATGGCAACAGGTCTTGGGGTGATAAAGGTCAGGCAGGCTTTCAGATCGCAAGTACTGTTGAAAAGCATTTGAATTGAGAACAGTTTTGATGGTTATATAACGGTGTGGGGCAAGACAATGGCAGTTTTTGTTATTTGTTCAAACTGTACCATTTCATAGCACTTGGTGCCTGTTGTTGGTGATCAATAAACAGGACAACCCTTTTCCTAACCTAACCATTGATAAGCGACTTGTCGGTGGCGGTCGGTCTTGCAAAGAGCTCTAAAACAAGCTGCCTGTCAGACGATCCTGTATTGCAAGAGATAAGAGATTTGCCGGGAGCCAAGGTCATCAAATAACCTGCATTACTTGGTGGGCAGTCCAGCGGGCTCATCTTTACTTCGAACATAATCTAATTATTTTCAATCACAGCCACACTGCACTCTAACCTGTTTTTCTTTTCGCAGAAACGTTTCGTTTGTTTCGTAATAGTATTAAAACTTTAAAACTCGCCGTAACAGTATTCACTGGTCCATATATTCGGAAATCATGACCGAATTGACCAAAATTTTCTATGACCGAAAAATGACCAAAAAAACAAGCACCCAACTGGGTCAAATCAGTAACCAACACACTGGTCAACTCCACAAGAAGTGTATTTGAAAAGTTTCTTTGTGTACAGCCTTATGTACAAGTTTAAAGCATGCTACGCGTTGTTTCACCTTCGGCTTCTTTTCCGCCGGTTCCTGTGTGGCGGTTGCCGACTTGTCGCTGGCGGGTCGCTTCGAACCAGCTGCTGTATCTGCAAAGCACACATTCGAGGTTCACTTTTACTGGGACCAGCAAACGGCTGTGTTTTGGATAAACTCTGTGGTGAAAATTTGAACGCTTAAAAGGATTGTGGCCCATCGATTTTTTGGCAAGTTACGATTCAGACAATGACAACGAAAGCCAGCCGACAAATTCTCGCCTAGCATGCCACCTTTTGCCGCGACTGGTTTAAATGCAAAGGCCGGGTGAGCGCGAAAAATCCTCGCAGACTCACTCCTTGTTGCACAGCGAGACTCGAACTGCTGTACCTGCGCTGGCGCTCTCTTGCGGTGCGCTTGCAGCGGCGGCGAGGGCAGCGGTCCTCCTGGTGCGGATCTGGGTCGTGACGAGGGGCGCCGGGTCGCTGGCATCCGTAAGCAACTTGCCGGTCGGGTAGAAGGGGCTCGGCGCGCGGTCTTTGCTTTTCTGCGAAGCGAAGTACGGTTGCGAGTTCAGGGGGGGGGTCAAGCAAGTAACAGCTGACATTGACGTTTGGTGAAATGGTGGTAACGTTTCAGGACCAAAAGGTGATAAATGTGAAATCGGTAAACTACACTTATTGCCCCTTTTTCATGTTTTTGTATCAACGTCCTCACAAGCTTTGGGTTCAAGGAATATCTGCGACGTTCATAAAAGAACGGACATCACATTTGTGTTGAAGCTGCTGCTTCATGCAGTGCTAATCGTCACGGTCAGTCAATACACATGCTTTCACGAAAGCCAGCTGTAACGCATTATGAGGGCTTTTGTGGTCAACGAACTTAATGAGCAAAAAAGTTTTCATGACAATTTGCCACCAACAACCTTAAAAAACGACTCAGCATCTTTCCAAGATAAAGATTTGTGCGTCAAGCCAGACACATGTTCACTAAATGCAAAAAAAGCAGTAGGTTTATGTGGCTAACCGAACGTTTTTCCTCTGCAACCGATGTTTCTTCTGCTTTGTCTTTCTCTGCTTTTTTCTCGTCAGTTGAAGATGAGTCAGCAGTTTTTCGGTCTGCTATGTCATCCTCCTTCGTCACGACAGCCGTTTCAGGCGACTGGGCCTGGTTTCTTGTTCGTCTCGATTCGTTTGTCTGCAAAAGAAGGAAAAGAACATCCCCACTAGCACGCATGTCTCTATACCTCCACGTTGCGACTCGCACAGGGTTCGTGCAGTCCCTACTTGTTGACCTTGCTTTCAAGATGCGTTGGGGTTGTAATGAAACATATACATATATCACCACCAGAAACGTGGTCAGCCAACAAGATTTATCACGGGCGAACCAGCAGTTTAAAATGCAGGGCGGTGGACAACAACCAGGAGCGAGAAATCGCTACCACCACACATCAAAAAGTTTACAAGAAGAGAACCACGGTAAGACAACGAGCCACGACGGCAACAGTGAATGCATAGGCGTCGGAAGGAGGGTAGGGGGGGCTATGCCCCCTTGGATTTTGAAATTTGATATTTGCCTTTTTAGTGGAAAACTGTTTTTCTCTCAGTTTCGAGTGGGTAAAATGAAATTTCACCAGTGCTTCCTCCCTGAAAAAAAAAAACCTTCCGACGCTCATGAGTAAATGCATTGATTTAAGCAACTGGGGTAATAGACACCTGTACTAACTTTGCACTACAACGATTTGACATATTTGAAAGTTTACTCCGCAAAGCACATAAAAATTTAAAGAACGTCGTGCAGTGCATCGTTTGAAAGACGGACAACCTTCTTTTTCTTGCTTTCCGTGATGAGCTGGTCAAGTGCGTATTTCTTCTTGTAATTGTGATAGAAGTTCTTTACTTGCTGCTCGGACTTGTTGTTTAACATCCGGGATATCGAAGAAAAGTCACGACCGTATTTTTCGAACCCTGCGCGAAAGCACACGTTGAGTGTTGGTATGAGATCAAAAGTAGGACGGAAATCGCTAAGTTGGTAAGCTGACAATTTCCCGCAGAAGCAAAGTTGCTAAATCTGACCGCAAAGCGTTTTACTAGGAAATCGATTTCGCGTCAATTAAATATTTTCAATCCTCATTGGAATAGAAAGGCCGGTGAGCTCGTTGGTAAGTTGTTTTTCGTGTCCTGATTCTAAACACAAGAAATTAGCTGCTTGATATCTGCCGATACAAGACATCTTGATTCAGGTACGGAAGCGTGGTATGCTTCAACACGCAACTACATATACTATCAATCTATACATCTAGCGGAAAAGTTCTATTGCTTCGAAACAGGGGAAAACTGAAGAGGAACACCATGCAATACATGTCGGATATCAACACACCTCCTTTGACAAGAGATATTTCTTCTTCGGTCCAGTTCATCGTTTGCTTGCGAGCTCCTAGAAAAGAACGAATGACAAACAAACATGAAATTGAATTCTTGACACGCAAACATCTCGCATGAGTCAGCGTGGCTGACGTCACTCACTGGTCATGCGCGGAGAGGGAGGCTTTTCAATCCTGGGTTCTTCAGCCTCTGGTTCTACTTCTCTCTTTACTTCATCTTTTTCACTGAACAAATCAATATTTTCATATCTTTCCCCGAACTTTCTGACAGTTTGTCGAAAACGGAGCGAAAAAACAGCTGTGCTACGCTTTTGAGGACTTTTTGGAATAAAAACATCGTTATCGGTAAAAACACAAAACACACGACAAACAAGAAGCTGTGTGCAACCATCACGCTACGAACCGCTGAGACAACACTGTTGGTACTTTGGGAATTACTGACAACTTTAGTAGATGCCTATCGTATCGGTGTGGACTGCAGCCAAGTAACAAAATACAGGATTCAAGACAAACTCGAGCGCCCACTGGTGCCAAAGGCAAGTGCTTCCGACGAACAGCTTTTCTTGGTTACTCAGCCAAAATGAAGAAGGCCCGAAGTCTGAAACTTGAGCGCACTGATCCATACGAATAAATGATGCGCTGAAACTCTTTCTATACAAGTAAACTTTAGCGGTCAATTGGAACCACGACGACTGTCGATCAAGAACAAAGTAACTACGATAACACTCAGCATTTTGTTACTGATCAACTTGAGAATTACGTCGAAAAATGCAATTCGGAAATAGAAAGAACTCACAGCTTGTCGTCCTTCGTGCCAGACTGTTCGTTATGAGACGCCTGTAACACGAGTACAGAAACTTGCTTATGTAGCTGCGATCTAGCAACAAAACGCATAGCAGGGCGCGGGACTCACAACCGGGATTAAAAGAATTTCTAAGTTGCCGAACACCGTCAATGACAGAATATTATTAAGAACCTTTACGCGTAAATTGCTTTTTAGCTAAAGTCGATATTTTTAGTCGTTTATTAAAAGTTTCGCTGCTTGGCATAAATCAACGCACTCGATATTATCAATTGCAGCTCGCATACCGCTACCCATAACTCCACACCGGTAACGCGTAGCCTTACGTGGGCACGGCCGGACTTGACCTTCTTCGGCTTCAGAGTTTGTTTGCGGACGAGCGCCTTGTAGTGGTTGGTCTTCTTGGTCAGATAGTAGTACAGTATACAGTCGGCAACGCTCTATTAACAGGTTACATCAGGTCAGCGATATTTTCTATGATACGTACTGCATGAGCTAGACGTGTCTACCTAAATTCCTATTCCTGCAGTTACACCAGGCTGCGCACATGCACAGTCACAACCGCTCAGGCGATTGTGACTGCAAAATGCAAGCAGCGATTTATGAACACGTCTCGAACGTAGTTACGCTCTGGGAGGCCGGAGCAGGGAAACTGGAGAGGCTATGAGAAAAGTGAGGGAACCAGAGGTTACAAACAAAGTAGCTCAGCTGTTTGGTTCATCTTTCGTGATAACACTGCACGTTGTTATGAAACCATTCCCAAGCTTAAAACGTCTTTACACTTCATGTATTTAGTGCACACGACACACATTGGGGAGGTTTAGCACGTGTTCCAAACAGCAAGCACAAAAAAAATTGTTGCGCCATTGTGAATTACAGGAGTGACACGCGGGACGCAGCAAACAATGTATGAAGTTGACGGAACATGAAAACACTTTTGACTTTCCCGTCACCGCTTCCCCCTCACTTAAAAGGTTAACGGACAATGACCCCTACGTTCCGGTGTTGCTGGTTACAGCGATGCCAGACGAGGCGCGACGTTCGCCATATATGTCAATGAAAACCTTATTCCGTTTCCGAGTCCAAAAAAAAGTCAAACAGGTTCGGGAACGCACTTCCCGTAAAGCGCGCATACGTAGGCTGCAGCAACAGTACCAGTGTTGCTGTCTTTATTTTTGAAGGAACGGTTTGAGCAGAAGTTGCACGTATTGTTACAACTTGGACACAAATGTAGCAACAATATTGGCAGAACCACTTTTACGAAGAGCTTTGCTTTATTGTTGAAAAGAATAACGCTGCTTCATGTAAATCTTGAAGGTGAAGTAATTTACAATCTGCCGTGATAGACGAACCAGAAGCAGTTACAATATTTGTTTTATGATAACTTTTACGAAAGATCTGTTATCAGCCAACACCACAGAATAACGTACTTTCGTCAAAAAAGTTTATTGTTGACAGTTGAAAATCTTTCGCAGATTTTCCAGAGTTAAATTGACAAATTGTAGGATGATCTTAGCAGGTAAGCCATTGGCCAACTATGGTCTAACTATAATTGATTTCGCTTGAAGCAGTGAATTCAGGCGATAATATTTGAAGATTGTGTATGATGTCATAGTATAATAGTTTTAGCACAAGCATGCGATCCTCAGTCATATGAAATCCACGCCAGGGATAAAAACAAAAACACAAAACGTTTGGATAATCTAGGCCAGAGCTCACACAACAGTGTTTTACCTTTTTCTCAATGAAAGATGCAATGAGGTGGAAATTTTTCGGGTGGCTTATGTACTTCTCTTTAAAAATATCTTTTTCTTCATCCGACCATAAATCGAGCTGTTGGCTTTCCTACCAAATAAACAGAAAAACAATTATATATGTATTATACAACTCATATATGTGTGGAAGCTGTGTTTGTGAAATCTATGACGTGGTTTTCCGCATATTTCAGGGTGAAAGAATAACTCACGACGTGAAAGCATAGCGCTGTGCCAAAAGCAGACAGCGTCACCTTGAATTCTTTCAGTGGTTCCCTGATGTATCCGTTCTCGCTGACGAACTTCACTCTTCGCTGCTCGTTGTCGAGAAGCATGGGGGGGATCACGGCGAGCTGCCGCATGTTCTGCAGCTGGTTTTCCTGAGGAAAGGGTGGTTCTAACGTAACTTCGTAAACCAAACACAAGCGAGGGTAAGGACTGTAGAACGCGCGTCCACAGCGACCAACCGAAGCGAAAACGATGGGAATAAAGAAGAATTAAAACAAACAAGTATGCGCAAAACTTCAACATAAGGAAAGCGTTAACGCAAGCAATGACAATATTTGCGAATACGTAGGTATCACAAAACTATTAACACCTTGGTTGCGCGGGCAAGTCAAGCGAACGCGTTGTACCTGTTCTGAAAGTCCGTCCACGATCTCGGCGAAGTCGGCCTCGCTCCTACACGCGTCGCCGCGCGTTCCGTGGCGATCTATGCGCTCTTGCTGTTCGCGCTGTTTGCGCACTTCGGGGAAGAGCTTCTCCAGAAATTCGCGAGTTTTCGCTTCTTTCGCCCTGGTGGTGCCACGAAGCGGCAAAGATCACGATTACACTCTGAACTACGTGGACAGCGCAGCACTGCCAAGTTTTGAAGAAACTTGAGATAAAGCTGACTACAACAAATTTTTTTTAAGACAAAAATTTCGGTTGACAGACGACCAGTCCATCGAAAGAGAAAAGCATCTTGCGTCATTGCATTTTTCTGGTGCCTTCTTTGTTGATGAACTGAGGAGGTCGCGCAGACAAAACGAGGCTTCTCGCGTCATGCAAAATACAGCCTGAGTTGGTGAACGCCGAAAATTAACGTCTAATTAGTTTTTTTTACATTTTAGTTCCATTTTAGCCAAACCGCTTGATAGAAAAAATGCAAATATGAACTCGTTGTTGCCCCAGGCTCGTAGAGAACAGCGAAAAATATACACCAGTCAAACGCAATGTTCAACAGAATACTCTTTGGTTGAAGTTGATAAAATTTGACTGTTCTGTCTGTAGGTTAACTAAAGTAGCATAGTTTCACAAGTGTGCTCACTTTCTTTTGGGATTAGATTCGATCTCTTCGGTTTTCCGCTGCCAGTCCTCCATCAGCTGGTCGTACCTCGCACACAGATACCGCTCGCGTATACTGCGCAACTTGGCGTACCGCTGAAAGTACTTGAGCAGCTTGGGGCGCATCTCCTCGTTCCTGCGCGTTTGCAACGGAACGGTCATGTCGTCATGGAAACAAGCAGCCCGAGACGATCCGTTTCGTGACCGCTCGCACAAACAAGTGTGAAATTCGAAAAGGAGTTCCTTCTTTCGACAGGGCGCTTGCCCCAAGACGCAGCGAAAACCAGGGGGTTGTAAGTCGCAGCCGCTGCAGCCACAACAGCCAGCAGTGACTTCGCGGCGAAAGAAAAAAGGTCGTCGATCGCACGGCCTTCAAAGTTCAAGCTTAAAGAAACATTTCAGCGGACATTTTAACGCAAAAATTGCGGCTGCCAAAACAGAGACGGTGCACAATGGCAACACTTTTAAATCCAACCGACGAAAAAATTTCGCATTCTGCTCTGAACCAATTAAGATTATACCAGAACGTCGTACGCAGTTCCGCGGTTTGCTCAAAACGCTCGAAACGGGACGTAGAAAATCTTGAGCAGAAGGATAACTTCGCAGAGAACATACCGACCGGGTGCGCAAAAATGTTTTCTTAAGTGTCTCACTTCTTGATGTTGTCCTGATAAACCTGAGTGTCGCACGGCTGGTTGTAGAGCGGCATGCTGTGTTGGGTGTACGCTTGCATGCTCGGCTTGTGGCACAATCCTTCCAACGCGTTTCGGACTGCTTCCGCTTTTTTCTAAACCAGAAGCTACGACGTGTCAAAGTGTCAAAATCGCTGCGACGCGTCAAAGCGTCTATTGTCACGAATTCTCGCGAGAGGTTAAAGCGCTTCACCGTGCATACATCCGCTGAGAGCATCAACTTTCGTTGCATGCGCATTATTCCAGAACAGTGGTTCCCAAACTTTTTCTGATGGCGTACCGTTTGTGGGTCCCGTACTGTCAGCATGTACCACCTTGTTCCAGGAACAGTCAATGTGCCAAATATAATTCGATCAAAAGTTCGGAAAACCAGAATTGACACAAATGCAACATGAAGAAAATGGCTGTGAGAAAGTATTACGGCCAATTGTAGAAACAAACAAGGGAAGTGTAGGCTACACAAACATTCAGGAATTTATTATCAGAACCCGACAGGTAAAAATTATAGCTGTAAATATTTTTTGGGAAGAAAAACATGAAGTAGGTCGATCCGTGTACCACCTTAAAGGCCTTCACGTACCACAGTTTGAGAACCACTGTTTCACAAAGACACAGAAGCAGTGATTCACAAAACGTACCCGGTTCTCGGCGTAAATAACTTGCCACAAGTCTCGATGCTTCGGTTCGACGCGCTGCTGTGATGTGTCGTCTTTCTCTGGCTCGGGCGGCTGCTTCGAATTTTCTTCGAGCTGAGTTTTCTTTTTTTGTAAGCGATCGATTTCTTTCTCAACCTGAAGACGCGCAAAAGTCTTAACGCCTGCGTCTGAAATGCCGCAGCGCTCGACCCATCTGCCGCACTTTAATCGCAACGCCGTGTAGAGATCTTTGTCTCTCGCACAACTCGGTCTGGCCGAACAGCACAGTGTTTGAGAACGGCAGCGCGTATGCAAATCCTTAACTTTCATTACAAGAGCACGCATGGGCGTCGGAAGGGGGCTGAAAGTTTTCTGTTCAATTTCAACAAAAAGGTTGCTTTCTTAGTTTCGAGTGGGTAAAATGATATTTCACCACTTTTCCCCCCTGGAAGTACCGTTTTGGATACCTATGGAATAATCCACTATTGACCCCACCCTGGAAAAAATATCTTTTCGACGCCCACGAGAGCACATCTGGCGGTGAGAAATACGCAGAAACAACCCGACTCAACCTCACGAAAGCTTGCTGTGGTTCTGAGACCACCTGCATGCTTACTTTAGATATTTCCCGATCAAGCTTCACCATGGCTTGCGCCAGGTTTTCTTTCGACTTCTGTTCGACCAAACCGGTTTCCGCCGCAGCGCCGTAATCAGACTTCGACGACAAGACTGCAACAGCACGTACAACGTCATGCAAACAAGTTTCTTTGAAAGATTTGACATTTCATCGTTGAAAACAGCATTGGAAACAAACTGTAAGCGCACTGAACGAATGAAAGTCAATCCAAAAGGAGACAAAACATGTCACAAAATCATCGCTTGCTACATTTTGACTCGAAAACACCTGAACATATGTAACAGTTGTTTCGTAGGGTTAGTGGACTTGAAAATTTAAGTTACGAACAGTGACAGAAAAAGTGCAAGAAAGCGAAAAGAGGATTTTTCTGCGAAGTTTTCCCATACACACTCGCAATGGGTGGTACCCTTCTATTCTACAGTGAAGGAACGTATCTTTTTTCGTTAGCTTCACACCCGCAAAATACCGACTGCTTGGATTGTATTCGGGTTCAGCAGCTCGGCACAATCCACCTTCGAGATGCAAAACCCTAACGTAAAGGCTCCGTCCAAAACTTCACACTCAACTGGAAACTTCCAAAACAGAATAGCCATGCACAGAGCGTATGACTTTTTAAACAAGGAAACATTATCACCGAAAGATAAAAATAAAGTTCCAGAGAAATACTAGGACCAAACTGATTGTAGCACAACAAACACACCGCTCGATTGTAGACTGTGCAAGCCCATGTGTTGGGCTGAGTGCTGCTCAGGTAGATCCGATAGACTATGCCCGGTAAGTTTCCCTGCAAACTCCTGCTTTACGTTCGCAGAAGGCTCCTGCAACATTAGAAAATCGGCGCCTGTTCGAATTTCTGTCGGAATCATCGATTAAGTCAAGGGTGCACAACGCGCGGCCATCGATAAAAAGTTATGCGTCCGTGAATATGTAATTTAAATTGTAAGTTATGGCGATCGTGCATTAATAAAACTCTTTGTCTACTGTATAAAGAGTAGTAGAAAAACGGCCAAACAGACGTGTGGAAGTAGGCTAGACTGAGTGTTAGGAAACAGAAGCGATGCAAAAAATAAAAATATCTTGAACTCACTGGCGGCCGTAATTCATAAATATAAACGCAATGCGGTGGGCAATAGCGGAAAAGGTTGTGCACCCCTGGAGTAAACGCATGTTGCGAGGAACTGATTCGGTGTTAAAAATAAAGAAGTTTCACCTTCTTGATATCGGCTGGGTGCGGCATGTCCACGTAAGACTGAGGTGTGTTTACCGCTGCATGCCTCATCTGCGACAAATCCTATGAAAAAAACAACGCACGCAGTTATGCCACAACTGATGAACATTTGCGGAGCATCCAACAAGTACTTAAATCCGATACTTTCATCACATTACCTGCGCTGGTCCGTGAGACGCAGCGTGGAACTGATATGACGACGGGCGGGCAGCGCTGGACATCGCAGGCGATGAGCGGTCGATTGGTCGACCGAGTCCCCCGTGAGACAGAGCAGCGGAGGCATGGCCTGTGGGTCCTGCAATGGAGTTAGTTTAATAATGGCGGGCAACTGGGAACAGTGGATTTGGTGACTTAAAGAACAACGTGGGCTAACCGATCCTTTTTTGTCACACACTATCCTCATTCATGAAACACAAGGACAAAACATTAATCATTTTACAGACGCACTTTTAAGAAATTCTGCTAACATAACCACAACAACAGCGCAAGTGTTTACATGAACCAAACATTGATCAGGAATATATTTGCCATCATACATCAGTATCTGTCTAAGAATAATAAAATACATAATCAGTTAATGCACATTGTGCCAAACAGCGAAATGATGTCCTCATGCAATTAATGCTAGAGGGGTCACTCCACATAACCTACCTCACATGCTCATACATATGTGAGAAAAACATTGTCATTAACTATGCAACAGTTGTTTATAATTAATTACCATGCAGATCTGCAGACAATGTACTAGATCCACAAACATCTCGATCTCGTTCACCAGCAATCCCAATATCACGAAGCAAAGATACTCTGTGTGGAGCTGATCTGCGAGGTTGATAGGTGGGGTGCAGGGTGGGTTGCGTGCTAGAAGAATATGAGCGAGGTGCCCCACCTAATGCAGAGACACCAGACCTTGGATCAAAGTGAAAAAGTTGCTCTGATGGCTTGGAGTACACAGTAAGATACGCTGGATGCTGCAGAGCCTCATGATGATGATGCCCATACATATGAGACAGAACTACTGGTGTGTTGGAGATTGGTTGGGCCTGACGTACGGATGAAGATCTGCAGAGGTCCATATATATATTTTTTTTGAGCAAAGAACAAAAAAACACTACAGATAAATCTGGTTAATCATACGTTCTTAGCCATGCTTTTTATAAGATCAACTAGAATATGTCAATATTGGAAATTAGAATTGAAACAGTATAGGTTTTTAACAGAAACGGATATTTATACTCCCCCAGCTGAAATAGCATTGTGATGATGGTAATCTACAGCAACAGATATGCTTATGCTTTCTCCCATCTTTGGTTGACGAGTTTGTCTTAACAGCTACTTGTACAGTGAACATCAGTGCACTAATATAATGATTAACGAAAATCAAACTGGCGAGAGAAAACTGCTCTTTTATGGTTATGATAGAAATAAATTTGAAAAACTGCATACCTGAGCTGGGAATGGTCAGGAGCAGCTGTTGTGACAAACTGCTGGGGCCGTGCTTGCCAAGGAGGTTTCATTGAAATGCTCTTGTAATATTATTACTCATGCACTGAAAGTAAACTTTAAATAAAGATACACTAGCTCAGTAACAGGCAACCTAGGGCATTTGCAAACCACTTTCATGACCTGCAAGCACATTTGAGGATGATTCATGTTTTCTGTTACTGCTCCTGAGATGAAAAATATAATTAGCCTTCTCAAAGGAGACGCAGTGAAATCAATCAGCAAAATAAACAGGAAATCGATTTTAATGAACTCTATACATCCTCATTACTGAAATGTGCAAGCAATGCTTATGGGTGAAATGCTGAAGGACTAAAGTAAGGGAATAGAAAGCAAGCAAGCTCAAAACTAACATGATCATAGATCAAAACACAAGCTTCTGCCATGAATATTGGAAAATAAACCTTTCTCAAATATGGTAAAACCTCTATTTCACCGCCACGGCGCTGTATTTTTCAACCCTTCCTTTATAGTGGCGTTCTATTAGAGGTGGCATTCAATTAGAGGATGGCACTCTATTTTTCGACTAGCTGGTCAGAATTTTGAGATATTTATTAATGAAAAGAAAAAACATCTAACACATTTACATAATTAGCAAAAGACACGAATACAGGGTGATTACTGGTAAGTACTCACATATTAAAGGTAGGGCTTACATTAAAATCATTCTGGAAATTCAGGCTAGGTCTTATTTTTAGGGTAGGTCTTATTTTTGGAGAAACACAGTAGAAAGGAGATTTCAGCCGTAACTATTTCCAAAATAGAAGAATTCATCAAACTGGCGTTCAATTAGAGGGTGGCGCTCTATTTTTCAACCCCTCCTTTATAGTGGCGTTCTATTAGAGGTGGCACTCAAATAGAAGTTTTACGGTAATTGTTTTCACTGAAACTGAAAATGATTTGACAGTAATTATGGACCAACAAAACCACAACTATGAGCAATGTTGCAACAATTCAACAATAAGCCTTAATAGAATCCATAAGCAGAAAGGCAGTTTTGAGGTTGACGGACATACTCTGGAGAAGGCTTTTAAATGCTGAAGATTAAGGAAGCACAAAAATTGGTAAATAAAAATCTACATGTGTGGCAACACAAGGTTATCAAATAAATGGGCAGAGCAGGATGTAAAAAATCAATTAACATCACAAGGGGGTTCAAGAATTCTTTAACACGATGGAGGATCATGCTTTGTATCTTCACAGGTGTTCAAGCCAAAACTGGCTTATTGTACAAAAGTAACAGTGTAAGAATCATCAATAAGTGATTCAGTTAGGATGCCATGTAACATCGAACAGTGCCAAGATAAAGCGATTTGGTCATTATCATCACTCTTATCTGATTTGTTTCAAGCACCTCATTTAACTGTTGCTTGCATATCATACAATTTGCCACATTAATACCATAATTTGCACTAATGTCACACTTTTGATTTAGCACAGTGGCTTTCCATCTTTTTCATGCAGCAACCCCTTTTACAACCCAAGTTAACCTAACGACCACCTTAAAAAAATTTCCACTCAGGCATATGTAATAGTTGTGTTTGCACAATAGCAAAATCAAAATGAATAAAAAATAACAAACAATACCACTATGTTGAACAAAGACATTTATTAAATTCATACACATGGCAGCATCAGTGAGATGGCTGGTGTTGTATCTCGGCAACAAATTTGTTTATGTGCGGCTCTGTTGTTGCCAGAGCACACCTAGATCTGGCTCTACTTTTAGTTAATTCCTGACCTTGGTATTTATTCCCAGCAATGCTGAGAATCCTGCCTCACACAGCCAGATCGACACAAAAAGCATCAAAAGTCAAACGGCTGCGCTTGCAACTCTAGGATACAAAGATACCAAGGCTGACCAATATGCAGAAAAAGTCTTCTCTTTGAAGGTATCTTCTGCAATTGAGTCATTTCTAAAGCTATGAACTCCTCTTGGGTATAATATCTCCATTTGAAAATGCCGACAAGGTCTGTGTCTGCGACCAGGTACAGATTTCTAATGAATGCCAAACCATCTCCTGCTGTGTCAGGGAAACATTTTGCAAATCCACAGCAAAGATATTGAAGGTTGTTGATAATCTTCAATTTGATATTGCCATCAAGCTGCACATCCTTGGTGTCCTCAAGGAATTCATTAAAGGTAGGAAACATTCCACTTCTGTCCAATATCACCTTTCTTTCCCTGAGTTCCAGTTTCACCTGAAACGCTAGGAATATGTCAATGAAGTTGATGATCGTTTTGTCATGTCCCTGCATGGAATAACTCATTCAGTCTGCCAAAAATATCAACAAGGTAGGCCAGTGACACCACATCTTCTTGCAAAAATTTAACCAGCTTTTCCTTCTTTTCCTGCACAAAAAAGTCCTTCAGCTCGATCCACAGTGCAAAAACCTGCTGAAGCACGTTGCCCTTTGACAACCATCCCACCTCTGCAGGGGCACATCCAGGGGCTCTGTTTGGCTGTCACGACAGGCCCCTTTGTATCGCAGGTAGACTACTGAGTAATTAATTGTATTGAGTAGTTAATGTCTTCATTCCCACACGCAAGGCGCTTGAATTTAAGCATGCATCGCAGTAACATGGAATACACAAATACATGAAGGAAGACGAGGATACATACATGGCGGTAGTACAGAGTATAGGCTTGATGGCGCAAATACATTTGAGACATACGCATGAATGACGTCATCATGCTTATTACAATGTAGTACTACGATGACTTCCAAGTACATTGATTTATAAAATGCACGAGGTAGTGGGAGGCTACGAAGGACCAAGGGTCATCTAGGCTGCAGACCTCCCAAGGGCCAAACTGCTTATTTTGTAAAGGGAACAGTGCATAATAGTTGGTAAGTCTTTTGCTCTAGGTATAAAATGTAATATAGGTAATGTGGTTATATGGTAAATTGAAGTAAATTGTATTGCAGGCAACGCCAAGTCACCAGAAGAAAATGGTTTAGAGTTATCAAATTAAACATTTACTGTTTTCACACATTCAAAAATATTCGTGTATGCTAGAGAGGAAATGCGCCAAAAGCTGTAGATCACTCCAGCACCGCAATGGTGTCACAAGATTTAAGCAGGTTGAGAACCAGTCATGCAATCATGCTTTGCAGAAAGGAACTTGCTGTCAAAGCATACTGAGAATGGAAATTCGCTATTATGTGTCTACAGACTACAGCATCTC
>Ga0210059_1005772_pt1 | contig 19868 bp, 9 predicted proteins | sample Ectturendosymbi2_FD_188042 | JGI IMG/M metagenome (GOLD analysis project Ga0210059, IMG submission 188042) | Ecteinascidia turbinata endosymbiont from Florida, USA - Sample 2 (SPAdes) (version 2) | ecosystem: Host-associated > Tunicates > Ascidians > Unclassified | place: Key West, Florida... | reverse complement strand
AGAACATTGTTACAAAATACTTTGGGAAACGACGATTTTCGCCCCTATCAGTGTACACAGATGCGGCTGAAGACAAAGTTGATTTTCATCTTCAACCTGAAACATCTGCAGATAGTGGGAACTGTCGTTTGTTTGGACGTACCTAGATGTACTAGAAAAGGTCGTTTTCGGTATCATTCAAGAACAACATCATTTAACAAAAAGAGTTCTTGCTGACGCGCCGGTGTTGCTCAGTGGCTCATCACTGGGATATTTCTTATTAGATACATTTAAACTCGGCGCTTGCAAAGCTTGTTAATCCACAATCATCTTCCTCAAAGAATGCTGGTGTCACATTATTAGTTACGTTATACTTCGCGTTTGACTTTTTCCGTTGAACCAGTAACGCAGAAACTGCAATGACGCTCAAAAACGTTCCGTGTATAATCGGTCAGTCAAAACCGGTTTTTACCAGTCACCAAGGCTTCAGTCACCATAGGGACGCATCTCTTGCAAGAAGAATAAATTGCTTCGAAATACTGTAACTTGTCTTGGCTGCGGTAAAGGGTGTTTTATTTGTAACTGAGTACGCAATTGCAGTTATTTCCGGTGACAGCAGCAGTTGCGCATTTCCGCTACAGCGCTTGCAAACAATGTCTGGGAAGACCTGCTCCTTAATCGGCGATTCAAACGTTTATGAGCCGGGGGTTGTGCTGCCGCGTTTTCCAGCAACTTGCAATATAACAACGACTTTCTTTCTGCACTAACCGTGATTTTTTGTGCAACAATTTTAAATTTCAGAGAAGTAAATTTGGATCTTCAACGTTTCGGGATGATCTTCACGTTAGCACTGGCCATCGAATGTTTGCTTTCATTCATTGTGTGTGAACTGCAATAATTTTTTTAAATTAAAATCGTGTATAGTGAAATGCAAAATTGATTTTTAACTTTTTGCAAGAACTACTGCGGTTATTTTTTCTTTTCCTATTCTTACTTGGGTAAAAGTTCTGCTGTGTAGTAAAACCCTTAGTTTGTTCGAAACAGCACATCTTTATATGGTGTGCGTTGCTTTCATAACAAGTCCTTTCAGCAACGGACTGCACGGCCACGTCAGGCAACTCTATCTTAAGGTCAAGAGCTTTTTTCAGGAAGCACTGACGTATAAATAACTAATTCGAACGACTTGATCTGCGCAAACCTTGTCCATTAACAAGGCTGGTGACAACAAAGCGAACAACCAACCCACAGTGCGTAACACCTTGTTTTGCCGCTCATTCCCGAACTACCCCTCTGTAGTTCGATGACAGTTGTTGTCAGCGTACCCCCTGATTCCATCTCAGTCGCGTGCGTTGTGTACCTGGTGATTCTGGCATTTTGTCGATCTTGGTGAAGGCTGCATACGATGCATATGGCTTAACATCAGTGGTGATTACTGATTATCTGCTTGCTTTATTAGTGGGACTCATACCGCGTACTAACCTGTATGCGGGCTCCTTGTGTACGGGAGTGACAGGTAGAGGTGAAAACAACCAGCCCTTTTGTGCTGCGCATGAGTGCTGCCAGACGTGCTATTTTTTCCGCCAAATTTGGCTATTTTCCGATTTTGTTGGCGGGTAAAATTTGCGTTTGGCGGGTGGCGGATTTTTTGGCTATTGTCGAAATGTTTCGGCGGGAAATTTGGTGGATTTTTGTACAAGATTTAGACTAGTGTTTGGTTCATGAAAAAGTTGTAAAAATAAAAATCCTTTTGACAGCTTTATTTTTTATGTTTTATAAGAAGGTAAATGGAAGAATGAGACGCTTGTGCCCAGTTTCGGTTGGAAATCAAAACAAGGATACCGTAGGTTAATGAGTTGTAAACCACTATTTCTACAGATTATTTTGTGAAATGTTCAATTTTGAACAACGTAGTACAAGTCACTGGAATTGACTCATCACTAGGGCAGCCAATTTTTTGACCTAAAAACTTAAAATGTTGGCTTTATTTTGATCTATAAATTTTCTGCGTTTGCAACTGTAAAATAATTCAGCTATAGCTGTTAAGTTTAACCCAGAAACATATTCATATACGGTATGCTTCGAAATTAAAAAAAAATCGGTTGTTTAACTGTGGGGATGATAATATTGAGGAGTACATTAATAACTACAGTAAGAGTCAAACCTGAGAACATCATGAAGTTGAAACACTATATGCATAATCGATTGAGCATTTACCAAACTTAGGACTGCAAGACCACGTTTCTTGCCTTACCACGCCTATCCTGTATAATACTCAATCATCCATTAGTGGGCAAAGCAACGCTATTTCGTGAGAAATCGCAACAAATCCATTATTATTACAGAATTGCAAATAAACTTGCAAAAACATGTCAATATCTCTTGTTATAGTTTCGATAAAGAGAAAAAAACAGCTGCAAGAAGTTTGACCTAATGATAAATGTTAATTTATTTTTGAGCTGATAACTTGTGTTTCCCTCATGGTATGAGCGTGAAATTTGGTTTGTGGACGTTTCGTAACCTTCAAAAAAGGCAGACAAAATTTGACTTTATTGACTTTTGGTTGCCCTACTCATCACCTTATTGATGCCAGGTCTCCAGTTTAGTTTGTTCTAAAACACCCAGATGTTCTTTGTTGCTTCTGGTGCTGATGTTGTTATTAATGAAGAAGTGGCGTCAGGTTTCAAAGAATGTGAATGGATGAACGGTTTTAACCATGGATTCGAAAAGTGCAAAGTAATACTGAGAAAGCCTAGTGCAAGTGTTGTCGATGTGAAATCATAGCACATCGATCAGATTTAAATAGCCATTATGCTTCTAATAAACACCAGAAACACCAGCGTAATGCCGTGCCCCATTTTACCATGTGGCAGCATGGTGACTTGTTAAACTTTGGTTTTCAAGAAAGTTTTCTAACAGCTGTTTACAATCAGTTGTTTCGTTTTGCATTTGTAACTAGTTTGGTAAATGGCAGAAGTTGTGGATGCATGTTATAATCTTTACGTAAGTTGTGATGATATGTACACCATCTACAGCCACTGCCTTCACGAATTGGTTTTGCAAAGATTGAATGGTTCCTAAATACTCCAGAGACTATTGTTTACAGTCCACGCAATTGACAAACTGGAACTTTTCAGTGACTTTTAATGCTCTTGTTTAGTTTTCAGACGTGGCTAAAGGTTTTTGCCAATCGTGGCTACTGTTGACTAATCTTTTCGTGAAATTTTGCTATAAAGCTTTTTGGAATCTGGCAACACTGCTGTACATACAGCGAGCGAAGTAGGCAGCGAGTGTCAGTCACGTGCATTGAAGGGGAAGCTCCGAAGCGGAGCGGTACCTGATGCCGGAACAGTAGGTCCGTTGCTTATATTAGCCAAAGAATTTGCTTTGGCGCGGCGTTGGGAGTGAGAAATGCGTAAGCAAGCAAGTTTTGTCCGCCAGATATGTTTGCACTCGGTGCCGGGATGTTCTTGAAAAGCGATATTATTCTAGTGCCTTAAAACATGTATTGTTACAAGTAGTCGCTGTCGTTTAAGCCGCGGCAATGCTGCAGCTTTAGGAGAGCTAAGTGTGTTTGTCATTAGAGCTTTTTTGCATCGATTTGTATCTCACTGGTCGTTTCTGAGCTGTGTTCAGAATTCATTAATTCTGGCAAATTCTTTCAATTCGCCTTCATTGGAGCAGCGCAAACAGTGGTGTTGGTATTTTTCCTCGTTCTTGAACGAAATCTTGAGAACAACGCTTGCTTTTTTGCTCGGGGGAACACTGCATTTACCGCAAATTGTCATCCTTTCAAGAAAAACTGTCAAAGTTTCCTTGCGTTGCAGACGACGAGAAGCCTCTGGACTTGAGCGTTGCCGCAGCTGTTCTCCCGTGCACGTCAATCATCGATGCGAACGGAAGCGACGAACCGCTCAACTTGGTGATCAAGTAACTCGCGCGCAATAGGTTGCTCGTTTCGTGCGGTTTCAAAACCGAAACGCTTTTGTGTCAGTTGCGAACCTGGCAGCAAACGCTCGTTCCTCGACCAGGTCTCAGGCCGAGCTACTCGTGGAAGCGATGCACGTCGAGACATATGGACCTCGTTGCTGAAAAAAGAACCGCCCTCGTTTCCCTTCAACGTGCAGGAACGGCTTCGTCGTTGATTGCCATGCAATTGTTTTGCGATACGAATCCTGGTTTAGAATCATTGCGCGTTTTTAGTGTCGTCGTTAACGCTCCCTTCACTCCAAATGCTTTGCTTCGATGGGCGTCTCGCGCTTCTGTTTTTAACGGTGTGTTGTGACAGACGCCCTCGGCAGAAAAGCCGATTCCGCGCAGCTATGTCAGTGTCTCTTAAATGCCGCAAGTTTTGAGCTTTTTTGTCAAAATTTTTAAAGTTGTTTTGGCCATTGGGCTATTTTTAGAGCGCTGTCGAGCTGAGAGACGAAAGCGCCGGAAGCTTTAATCTGGCGCACTCGTCTCGCTGTGTCCTTTCCACTGGAATACTTAAAAAGGCCACAGCGTGATCGGACTCGTTTTTAGGTAAACAAGAACCGAATTTCCCTACGCTTTTATGTTGATCCTACCACTTGAGTTATTTTTCACCATACTAATCCGTAGAGCGTTCACACTGTCCGGCGTGATGGGAGCGCGTGATCTTTCATCTCAGTTGTTGTGTTTGTTTTTGTGGTGCAGTAATTCTCAAGTGCTGCGACTCTGTACCGTGCAACCAGTGCAGTCGACGACCTCGACTCATCAATTGCCCTTGCGCTTTTTTGCCGTTCACGTTCTCATTGCAATCGCAGAATGCTTGTACTTAAGGCTCAGATCGTGTTCAAAACTGTACTACATTGCTTGAACCTCCCTCCGTCTACCTTTCCTGCTGTAACATGCCCGGGCCCTGCGCTTGTCGAGGTGACAGTGCAAGACGTCTTCAGTATTCGCATTGTTAGGATTATTGGTTTTTGCGAAAAAGCTTCAAGTCTAATGACAACGTGACGTGCTGTCACGTCACGAACAGTCTCACGAGTGCGTGGAGGTAATTGCAAGCTTGTTTACGCGCTGGCTGAGTTTATCGTGAAAATTATAGAAAGCAACCTGTCGTGCCGAGCCGATCTTGCTGCTCCGAATGCTGAGAAATTCTCGAAGTGTGTTTTTCCACTGTTTAAGAACCGCTTGTTTTAATTGACCGCGTGTATAACTTACTGGACTGGACGCAACCGCCTCACACTCCTCAGCCTTGCGGGTAAAGGCGACGTTGCAAATAAGCAATAACTTTTCAAACGATTGGAGAACAGCTCTAGTGTGGTTAGACGTGTATGATGGAGTTGCATCAGCCAATGTCATCCACATATTTTAATTTTTTGCCATCGCCCACTTCGCTGCACGCAGTCATCTCGCTAAGGGACTTTATTTCCAGACATCAACCATTACTTTGCTGAAGATGATAACAGTTGTTATCGAAACGTTTGCAAGATGTTAGTTGAACCATTACTTTCCTACAAAATGTGACTGATGGGGTCTAGTCAAAACAAAATGCCGGTCATGAAAGCGCTGGCCGTCTTTTTGACTCAAATGGATTGGAAATTATGGTATCGGCCGTTGCTTTCTCCAAACTTCTTGCGGATTTTTGCGGCGCTGTTCAGAATCTACACTCGCTGCAGTGCAAGTCCGCACACATAAACACGTCACAAACGAACAAATAAAACCCTGTTTTTTTGCAAGCCCTGTATCCGATACGACTAAATTTGCTGCTGTTGCTCTGTCATTGTGCGCAACAACTAAGCATTATGACGTGCATGAGAGACAAGGCGGTGAGGCAGTAAATGTCACCTCGACCCGGCGCATACACTGTACCTTTTGTTGTCTTTCAACGGTTTTGTATGATGCAAAACCAAGTGGGAAGTTTCAATTTCTTACGCTGTGACTTGGGTAGAAAGCCAGGGTGTCGCGTCATGTTGCGTGAAAGAGCATGAAATTTTTTATTTCTTTTTCTAAAGCTGCTTTCGGAGAAATGCTTGAGAACCGTACTCCCTTTTCCAGCATGAATAATTGATACGCGCGCAGCGGGCATTTTTTTGAGGCAGACAGTGGTAAATATTGTCCTTATGCTGGCGGGCTTTTTTTTCACTCCCGCAAACTCGTTTTTGCAGCTGCTGTGTGCACTTTTGCGTCATAATGGAATTTGCGTCGGGCAGGGCGTGGCGCCATTGTTTAGCCAAGAAGGAACTGGTTCGCTTAATTTTACCGCGCCGTTGTGCTGCGAACAGAGGCTGCTTCGAGAAGTCAACTTTCCAGCTCCCTAACAGTTTTTTTTACGACGCGGATGAAAAGGACTCTGAACGATCCTCTGATTTTTATCTACGCGCACCTGCATGCTCGAGGAGGTAATAAAAATGACTCGTAACGTTCATTTTTGTGCGAACCATCAACCGCCCGTTTTTTTTACTCCTTTTTAAGAAACGTGCGTCACGGCGTTTATCGCTGAATCTTGTTCGAATATCATGTGATACTTTTTCTGATCTGCTTGCTCAGTGATGTTATCTGTTTGATCTTCTTAACTATCAAAGCATTTGAAGAAAAACACACGACACCACTAGAAATAAAAAAAAAACGATTGTTTGTTTTCGACGCGAGTCGTCAGCTTTGCCGAAGCCCGGCCCAAACCTCTTAAGTGATAAACCTTTCTCGCTGCTGAATGTGGCCGAATATTTACCTTCTAGGTGTTTGTTAAGGCTGCTGCCATTTGTTTGCGTCAACATTGCTTTTACAGTCCTTGCTTAGAAAAATCATGACCTGATATGTTCGGAGTAAAAATCTGTTCGTCGCCATCAACAAAAGCATTGAACGAAACCCTTTTCAAGTGGACCGCGTTTTCCCACTCCAATATAAAAGTGATGTTAATATCAAGTCATCGACCTTTCGCCAGTAGCAGCAGAGGCCTTGCGTGACCTACATTGTGGTTCAAGTGAGTCACTGGTACACAAAGCACCATCCCTGCTTTCTGTGCTCGTCGGCAAAACGGTTTTTCGTCCTCAGTTTCAAATGACTGTCCTTATTTCTTCCCGGAGTGATTTTCGGCCAGGGGCCCAGCTGAAAAACAGGGGTTTTCAGGTTGCGACCCGCTGCAAAGGGTTTTCCAAAACAAAAACGCATCGCTGGTTGGTTTTACTGCGCAGCAGCAGATACTACCTTTTTGCCTCAAAAAAAACAAGCGCTTATCCAAGCTAGGAAATGGCCAAACCGGGCAACTCCGATCAATTTGCTTGTTGATACAACTTGCACCGCAGCAGTGCGTCCTATTTGCATAGTGTCTCGCGTAACCGGTTGTTTGATGACTGCGAAGCAACGCTAGTCGACTCAGAAGAACGTTCAAAATCGTACGTTGCGGGTCGTTAAGTAGATTCTCACCGGCGCAGATCTGGGCGCTCAAATAAAAAATGATAGCGTTATGCCTCTTGGCTATCTGGTGATTTTTTTATTCTGGTATCGCTTTTTGTCTGTTACCATGTCTTGGAGCCAGCGTCTGTGTTGCTGCTAGTTTTAAATATTGATACGATCGGTCCTGAATGTTGCAACGAGAACTTAATCATGGCTTACAAGCGGATCTGGCGCCTTGTAATTTTACGCGCGCGGAGCACGCAAAATTAGAACCACGCCCAGTCTGGAATATCGTGTGCTGCTGCTGTAAAATAGAAGCAAAAAAACAACGAAACCTTTCATATTTTCAAGAGTTAATACATTTTATTGGACTATCGTTGCACGCCCGTTTGCACACCCACCCGGTGTCACGCCACAAATCTTTGTTCCGTCCGCGAGCGTTTATTAATCGACGAATGGATTGTTTTCGCTGAAGATGACTATTGGAGATGACTATTCGCAGTTTCTGAAAGCTTTTGTGTACCCTCGTCGCTTCCGCCGCCTCTCAAACTTTCAAACTGCCAGCCATGTGAGCAGAAGTCACCTCAAGTTCGTGATTGCACGCCGATGCTTTGAGTGTGCATTACCGCGGGCGCTGAAACACCGTTTTTATTGCTTTACTTTGTCACGCTATTTGCTGCATTCATTTTTACCACTCACGGCAGTATTGCTGATGTTTGGTTTACCGAAAGAATAACTATATCAAGAAATAGATGTTTGCACCGGTTGTGGTAAAATGGATGAGAGTGAAAAAATACTTTCTACCTTGGAACTGTTTCTGGGACTGCAGCGTTCTGCCACACTCGAACCCTCCCCTAGGCGAAAACTGTGAGAAACAAACAAACGTCTTTGGGCGTCTTTAGCATTTCAGAAAGGGGGGTAGACTCAGAAAGCGAGCGGAACCCTGTTTCAAATTTGAAACTCAAGCACAACATTCGACATTAACACTTCACATCGTTGGAGGAGCTTTCTTCCATTTAATCACTGAAATACGCCTTTGAGAAAACTCGTGACTGTTGGTCACTTCGTTATTCAATCATACACAACGCAAATCTTCTGTCCGCCCTCTTGATGTCCATAGCTTTGCTTCCTCTTCAACAATGTGTGTGTGTACTTGTAACCTCCGCTTATCTTCTGTATGCTGTATTTTTTTGTATTGTCGATCTATAGCTGTAGTACATGCGTACAGGCAAGTTCAAGCAATTATGACGATTTCTCTGTGTCGCAATTATTTTTTGTAACTGTAGCGCGAAAGTCTTCCGTTTTGCAACGGACCGCCTAAAAGTTTCGGTTTCGTGTCGCTCGATTTGCGTGTTTGCCGTTCATATTGACCAGCGCGCACCCACCCACGGCGATTTCAAATCGTCTGCAGCAACGACACCTTGCATTAGAAAGGTTCGAGTGGGTCGTTTAACGACGTGTTAGCGCAGTTGTTCATCGAGCTTTGTTTGTTTGTTTTTAGACCAGAATTCGCAAAGCGAGTGTGACAAAGTCGGTCAGCTCTGTCGCGTTTTTCTCCAGTGACCATTTTTACCGCGAGCGCGTTCGTTATTTTCTGTGCGCGTTTTTAAAGCGATTCATTTTTTACCCGACCCTGCGGCCAACGCGGCTCGGCGACGTGCGTGCTCGTCCTTTGTTTTTCCTGTCATTCTTCGTACTCTCTCAGTTTGTATTTTTTATCACTCCCACTTTCGCGTGTCGACCGCTTCGCATTCCGCTTTAAAAGTACACGTTTTTTCACCGTGTGTTGCTCAACACTTAACTGAAATCAGGCATGCGCGCAGCCGAGCGTGACATGACCAATCACCGCAGTCTGCGGAGGCGAAACTAATGGTTTTCTGGCTTCTTTTCGTGACAGACATTTTTTGCTACTGTAAAGATCATCGAAGCCTCCTTCGTTACGATCGGGACGTAGGAATTTTTCTTGATGCGGACATGTAGTCTTGTCGCTTGCGCCGCCAAGTTTAATTCAGTCGATGCTTCCCGTCACATCAAAGACTAACGCGTTTGGAATGGATTTTGCAGGCCTGCTTCTGAATCATTTTCAGAGCGAATCGCATCAATTCAGCTGCATTCTTGTCTCCCCCTCGAAAAACACGTTTGCAAAACGGCAAATCGTGAAAAAAGCGTTTCCAGTGATGACCTTTAGATGGGCATCTTGCCAGTTTTTTTTCTAGATTTTCTTAATTATTGTCAGCGCTAGACCGATGCTGTTAGTAGTCCAGGAACAAATAACTAGTCGTTTAGTTCCGCGAAGAACTTCTTGTGACGTTCTTGCAATTTTGCTTTCGTATAAACTGTTCATAGCTACTTAATTATATTCTTTCGCCCCGATTTAAACCCTATCGTGGTTCATTGCGTTTTTAAGCTTCTGACTACCAGACATGAAAAAATAATTATCATCGTCAGAAATTCTTCTTGTTTGCATTCTAGCGATAGAGGCAATACTTTCCAAGTCGCTTCCTTGCCGGAATTTTAAAATACCGAAGTCGTCCGTTTCCCTCTATCCTGTATTTGCCCGCCTATTTCTTCTTCGTGCGCGACTGTCGTTTCAAAAACTCTTGTGTAGTTTTTTCAGCTGAATCGTAGCAGTTGCCGCCTGTATTCGTTTCGTATTGATCTTCTGTCATCGCCTGTCGACGACAGTGACATCACCAACGGAATAGTTACGTCATGTCGGTGTTCTGTAGAGTTTCGAACAAAAAATAAAAGTTGCGTCAAGCGTCATGCTTGCGCTTGAGAGAAAGAAAAACGAAGTGGATTAAAAAGGTTGCTTTTTGAAGTGGGAAGGGAAAAGGAATCTCCTGATTTGCTCATTCGTTGAAGCACGCAGAGCGTCTGATTTTGAAACACTTCCACAGACGTGAGCGTCTGTGGAAGTGTTTCAAAATCGACGAGTTTAAGTCATTAAGTCGCTGACAGAGCTGCCAGCCCCAGCTTGTCCGTGGACGAGAGTTACTTTTGTGGTCTTTCGCAGCTCCGAATATCATTCAAACGCTCGAGCATTTTTGCGCTTGGGAAACTGCGTCGCTGATTGGCTTCCTGCCCGCCCCAGCGACCACGCCCAGCTTCTTTGTTACTTGCAATGCTGCCGGCCACCGCTTGCAATTCCAACATCGTCGCTGCTTTTCCTGCCTGGCGTCGCCAACAGCCTCGCCAAAAGACCTTGTCATGTGATGAGCTGTTGCTGCTGAGGAAGTCGTTGAAAAGTATGCATTGTTTTTAGCAAAAAACGGCTGGAATCATAAATTGCTCAATACGCGCAACCAACGAAAAAACAGCAGCCTAAAGCTTAAAGCCAATCCAGGTTTTTAAGGTGTTTTCGGGACCCGATTCGTGTCCCTAGAATCCGAAAATTATCAAGAGCAATATCTTTGAATATTAGTCGGAAATTTTTCGGGTCCATACCGGGTACCTAACATTTTCCTTGAAAAAAACCTGAGCCGATCTGAGCGAAAAAGCGAATCAACGTTACGCTTTCTTACGACAAGCATTAGAGCCATGTCAACAATACTGTTTGTTTAGTCTCCTAGAAACGCCACTACATTGTCGGTGAACATTGAATTGTCTGTAGAAGAAACAGCTTTTCAGTATGTCGGAATACCCAGTAAGCTTTTACGAAGTCAACGTCTTGTTAATGTCGATTCCTGTCATAAATCTGTGACGAAACAAACTGCTCAATTTTGTGCGTTCTATCCAGACCATGCCTGATACCCAAAATATTTTTCCGTGTTTCGAACTAACCTTTCAAGCCACAACCGCCACGAACTACATTAAAAACGCAGACGATCAGTTTTCGGGGATGATACATTTGCATACCCAGTACCCGCCTCATGTGTATACGACTTAAAAAATCTTTTTCCAAGCCCCGTAAGTACGCATCATGGCGAAAGTAACAGCAGTGCTGTTGGGAATGCTTCATTGTTAATCTCAAAATGCGATGTTCCGCAAAACTCCCATCCAGCATTGCAGTGTCAAGAGACAGAGTTACCGATTTGTTTCTAGCGGAAGCAGAAAGACGGCCTTTGGAAAGAGCTAAGAATTGGGCTTGTGAACACACGGAGCAACACCAGCACGACGCGTAATTGTACACACAAGTCGCATGAGCGTCACGAACAGCCCCGTTCCATGTCTCAGAATATCCACTAATTATTTTCAGTCATGTCCCTCTTGCGTTTTGCTGCTCAATTTCGTTGGCAAGTCACGGACAACTGCTTTACGCATAACCCAACTCTTTTTATCAGGCTTCACGGCAGTTTAACGCCGAGAGGTGCAACTAAATCGTAAACAGGATGATAAACTGCTGCGTAGTATGTTTATGGCAGTCCTGAACTTAACATCCAAAAACTCCTTTTGGTCCGAGAAGACAAACTAAAGAATGTTGTTTTCTGTCCTTGGTTGCTGAAAAAATTTGCCTGTTACCACGAAGGTCATCGAGAACAGGAGTATTTTTTGTTGTTGAAAGGCCTGTGTTAAAATTGTGTCCGTGTCACTCCTTCAAGCGTGAATCTCAGTTTTCGGAGACAGAATGTTCAGTTCGAACTCCAACCTATCAGCAGCGCAAAACCATGTGTTTACTTTGCGCTGATAACGAGTGGTAATTGAAGCGTGACCTCGTGCACGTATCTTTCTTGTTGGAACAGTCTTGGGCATGTTTTCACAAGTCTTTCGCTTTCTGTGAGCCAGCGACGCAGTTGTTTTTTAACGAAAAAAGTGGCTTGGAGTTTTTTCGCTTGGTATTCACGAGCTGGTTCTGTTTGCTGAGCCCACTGTGGCAGTGGGAGAATCAAGTTAAGCAAGAGTCTTCGGTGCTTCAAAGTCGTGAACACGATGTGTGTGACGAAAACTATTGACCGAAGTCTCGGCAAGACTGCCTTCTTTCCGAATCATCCAAAGGTAGAGTTTTCAATACCACGAATACAAAATACCCACCCTCTCGTCAAATAAATGAAGTGGTTATCGTAACACGTAAAATGCGTTGATTCTCAAAAATGTTGCGAGTATGCTCAGCTATTCAACATTCACATCATTGATTTCGATTCGTAACCAACAATTAATTTTTGTAAAAGAGCACTACTTCTTTTGGGACCTTTCCACTACATAACCTTGGGGCTAATCAAAATATACCTCGTATAGAAGTGCTAAATACATGGGTCAGCCAGGGAGAGCTTTTGTATTTGCTCATTTATCAACCATTCTAAGCTGCGATCTGCGTTTTCCAGCGCACAGCAAGGAGAAAAAAGATAATGATTAGGCGCATCTGCAAACCAACCTGGTAAATGTGGAGTTTGCTTTGCAAATCAAATATAGAACTAACCGCCATAAGTTTCCAAGTATGGTGGAAGCGGTACCATCTGAAGGTAGCGCGTCAGATATTGCTGTATCAAACTGAGGTTACGTGAGCCTTGAAAGTAGCAACAAGCCTACAAACTAGCTTGCGTTTAGTTTGACTTCCAAAAGATTGCTTTGTTGCTGAGGTATTTTTAGATTTCAGCTTGTGCGTTTATAACTTCGTTTGCTCTTCAAGAGTTGTAAAATGTCAACAGGAAGGGGTGCGCTGAAGTATGGAGAAAACCCAACTTCGAATGTCAATTTCGGATGAAACATACAGGTGTGTGCTGATTCACACAGGAACGAAAGAAAAAAACATGATTTAAAGCTTAGCATATAATCGGGAAGAAGTTTTAAATCGCAAAAAATATGAACGTGTAACGCAAAAATCACTTCCACTAAACGTTTATCGCATCTATTAATCTCCGCCCGAGGCGCACTTTGTTCCGGCTGTTTATCTTTCACCAGCGTAATTAGTTGTAAGTGGACTACCAAGGCAATAATAACTCGTTATTGGTTTGTCAGGGCTCTTTGACCACTGTTCTTCAGTTTGTTTGCTGTAACATGCTGCCTACTTTTAATTTCATACACGTACACAGCCTATTTTTTAAGCTTGTCGCACGAAGCGCTTGGACACCGCAACCTGTGCAACACTGACCAAAAACATTTTCCTTCAAAACTTGAAGATATTTTTAACAAAATTATTGTCGCTTCGGAGTAGCATCCGCAGGCAAGTTATACTTCGAGGAATATTTGGGCGCAAATCTAGGAGACATGTTGTGGACTATCGCGTCAAGCATGGTTATAGTTTCGTGGGTTTTTCCGGTTTTCAGTGAGAGGAAAAAGTTAGCTGGAAGTGAACAGAGTTGGTAGATACTTCATCAGCACAATGGCTAAGCGAACTCTCACAAACCAAACGGCCAAACCTCCATGTCAAAAATGATTTTATTAATTTTTATAAACAAATTTTGCGTCGTCACCTTTACCCAATTATGCGCCGTTAAATATTTCCATTCTCTGGGTTTGGAATGTTAAACTAGATAAGCCTAAATTCAACTGTTAGGAAGGGAAGCGTGCTTCTGGAATGCACATGGAGACATTTTGATGTCTAAATTCCGGGATCACGTAGTACATGGGATTTAGGCCACAATTCGGCTAGATTTTCAAAATTACTCAAAACAGGCCAAATAAAATATTTGTGGCCAAACCAATTCTGAAAATGGCCAAATTTTCACAATTCGGCCGCAAAAAGGCCAAGTTCCTAACCCTGGACCAGAATATATTGTTTGAAGGGATGTGTTTGATGATAAGATATTTACTTGGCCTTGTCTGAACACCCTGTTTGCTGTCACGATGTTACGTTACGTCCATATATATACCAGTTTTAAAAGATGTCTATACGCCGAAAACTATACTCCTGGCAGAATGTGGACTGCTGCAAAATATTTGACCTCCGGTCATACTGCAATTCAAAGCTTGCCTCACAGCAACATTGAGGGTGGTGCTACTAAACCTGAGACTGACGAAGCTTGCAGGAAGGCTTAAATAATGAGATTGTAAATATTGTACCTTTTAAGTAAATGTACATTTTTGTTTGTAAATACTTGCGTACAAACCAACACCTGGAGCATGTTGCTTGATGCTTTCTACAGGACATGTAAGGCATGGCTAATGACCAATTTCCATCATCACTGTTGTGAGGTGTAATCACATCACAAGCAGCAAACTCCAACTGGAATGGATATTGCAAAAGAAAATTTAAAGTTACAACTAATTGAGTGACAAGCAATGTAATTTTATGATCATGCACTGCTTTGCAGTTTGTTAAAACAGCGTTGCGAAAAAAAGGTTTACCTCGCAGAAAAACTACAAAATGTTATTTTTTTCGACTTTAAACATAACAAACGTTTAGCTGTTTATGACCTGCAGATCTCAACGTCATAGCATGTAGAAACCAAGTGCAACAATCATAAATGTAAGCTTTCTCGAAGTAAGTTGCTCTAAGTTAGTCGAATGATGAGGATTTTTTCAGAGTAATTTCAGGATTTGCCACAGAGTGAAGCCGTGAAGTCTTGCTAAATCATAATGGATGTTTCCAAATGCAACTATTCTCGTTGTCAGAAAGAATGAATCTAAATGCGTTACTGACGATGAAAGAACTGTTTTTTAAAATATCCAGTATCACTTGATTTAAGCCAATGATATTTACGACGTTGTGTCTTAGTTTCATAATTTCCATGGAGTACACCAATGAACGAATTAGTCACAATTCTCAGCAATGACCATGCGATCAATTGCCGTAATGAAGCATGCAAATGCTTTGTTGCACTGCAGAGGCAAGTCAGAATATTACGTATTACACTGTAATTCAGCTGATATTGTTTTTGGCAATAGTCACAACAGCTCATGATGGGGCAATCGTGCAGCATGACTAACGTAACAGGAAATGCAAAAGAGCAAACATGACAAACAATTAATCAAAACGCTGCAGGGCAACAAAGCACTTACATGCTTCTTATAGTTGAGAATAAAAAACTGACGATACAAAAATCATTCAAAACTCAAGCTACATTGTCAATCAGATAGACAAGATAGACTTTTTGTTTGGCATATAAATTTATCAGCAAGTTGCAACCAAGTTTATTACACACTTCAACTTCTATGCACTTAAGCACCAAACCATTCAAGCGCTCTTTGATCATGCGACATCTACAAATGTTTTGATCAGTTTTAGATTGGTGAGCATTCGTTCTCCACTATCAATGGATGCACGGATCGTTGGAATTATTCGCAAAGAAAGTAAACAAATCATGGTAAGCATCAACCAGGCCGGCCTTGAAAAGGAAATACACCATAACTGGCAAAGGCCCCAAACTGGGAGGCCCGAGGCAAATGCCTCATCTACATCTACCCAAAGCCACAACTGAGTGCACCAAATCATTTACAGGTGTATCCCATGGCGAAATGGAATACAAAGATGTAGATAAAGCTAGAACAACCTGACCACCTTACCAAACGTTAAAATGTTTCACTTTTGCGCTAAGTTATGGAATTTCTTGTTTCTCAAAGCGGGGATGGTGATATTTTAGGAAAAATTTAAATGAATCAAATGAAAAATTTGAAAACTTGTTGAGTTATTTCTGAAGTTGAGGGTGCTCTTTACTTGATATGGAGTACAGTAATGAAGTGGATCATGGTGGGTTGAACGATATTTTGAAAATACAAGTGGGTCGAGTGACAAAAAAAGATTGAGAAACAGTAATTGAAGAGACATAAAAAGTTCTAAAACTGCCAAAGGTGATACCACCTGCACGAAATGTTGAAGAAGGTAGCTGTCCATACCCAAAGCAGCTGCAAAACGTAGCTACTGAGTATTTAAATAGGTCTGGGATTTTTAAACTTGGCATTGTGGACTAATGCAGGGTTTCTCAAACTTTTTGTTCTGCGACCCACTTTGAAAAAGGTTTTTCAATGCGAACCCTCGATAGGAAGTCTAGATGCTAATGATGCATGTAAACATCCTATTACAAATCTTAAGAGGCATTTTTGTCTATGGCGAAATCATGAAAATCCACACAGTCCACAAAAGTAACTATATAGTATGAAATTACCACGTAATGGAAACAGTAAAGTGAAAAAGTATTAACAGAAAAACAGTTCAGTTTATAGAAACTATCAAGCATAACCAATGGGGTGGGTGCACTTGATGATTTTTACACAGGTCGTCCATTAGTAGATTGACACAAGACCACGCAGGACGAAGGAGATTCTCAAACTCTTTCCAAGTGGATCGGTTTTTGTACATAATCAGTGGCGTAGTGCTGAAAAAAGAGGTGTGGGAACGCCGTTCCCACCCCACTACACCTCTGATTTAAGTTGGAGCCGAACTCTAACACCAAATATTGCTCACATGCCCTCACACGCAAGAAGCTCCTTCAGTTCTCGCAATCCGATATACGTAGAAATTGAAATGAAAAATCTAAATATTCAAGTAACTTTACTATAGCGCAAAAAGGTGTGGGAAGGCCGTTTCCACGCATTCTCACCCCACTACACCCCTGGCAATAAATTGCGATAGATTCGCTTGGTGTCGGTCACTGTTGTGACTTTACAAATATTACACCCCTGGACTTAACGATTATCAATTTTGAGAATGCCGCTTCCCACAAATATGTTGTGCAAAAGGCTTAAGGTTTATAAACAGCTAGATCAGAAATGACTGGGCATTCGTTTCTTGTTCTTATCCAAAAATGACATGGACTTTGTTGCAAATTACAGTTGCAAACTTTTGTCGTTTAAAACTCCGCTTGGCATAGCAGGGGTTCCCAACCTTTGGCATAGCAGGGGTTCTTGGCATAGCAGGGGTTCCCAACCTTTGGCATAGCAGGGGTTCCCAACCTTTTTTGCTGCTCGTACCCCTTTGTCAGGTCAGAGCATTCTTAGTACCCCCCAAAAAAATTTTGAGATATATATTGCTCTATAAGGGATATATAAGCTGCTCTGTGGCCCAAGGATCTTCGTACCCCTTGATGTTCAATCTCGTACCCCTTGGGGGTACGAGTATCCCCGGTTGGTAACCCCTGGCATAGCAGCTGTGTCGCCTCCTGAAATTTCAGTTGTGTATGATTTGCGGATCCAACTTTTCCTGATTGAAAGTTCAAAACACTTCTAAAACTGTGCATGAAGCTTTCAACTTTAGTCTATAGCTACTGAGTGTGCTCTCAAAGCAGTTAACCTACAACCCCTAACTAGACTAAATCTAGGGTTACGCGACGTTTCGGTCTGGTCGATTCGGGCTGGCCGTTTCGGTCTGGCCGATTCGGTCAGGCCGTTTCGGTCGGCGCCGTTTCGGTCACGGCGCATTTTGGTCTGGCCGATTCGGTGTGGGGACATTTCGGTCACGACATTTCTGTACATAAACAACTGATTACCTTTGTTTATTGAAATGATTATACAGGCAGGCGAAATGTCACGCTAGCTGGTTATACAAACTCCCCTTTGAGGAGTCATGATTGCGATTAAATCTGAATTGTAATCATGAGTTTGAAGTATTTGTATATAATTGCAAAATGTCAATAATGATTTAATTTGCTTGCTGATGAAAATGAAAGTAATACGTTAATGCTGATTAACTGTTGGGTCTCGGATCATGTTTGTACTTTTTTTAAATAAAACCTTGCGTTGATTTAAGTACGTTTGCATTAAAAAGTGAACATATAAGATTTCTGCAAGATTTCGTAGTCTGACCGAAATGTCTCGAGACCGAAACGGCCAAGACTGAAAAGTCCCGGGACCGAAACGGCTCAGACCAAAACTTCTCAGACAGAAGCGGCTCAGACCGAAACAGCCAGACCGAACCGGCCAGATCAAAAGTCCTGTTCCGAAACCTAGAGTTCTAAATACAAGCATGCCTTCGTGTGGGAATGAATACAGTAAGGTCAATATTGGTCAGTACGTTAAAAAAGCATGACGTAACAACGTATAACTTATTGTGCTTGGTTGGTTATCATCACTGGATAGCTCAGGCAGATAGACTGACAGCATAAAGCACGGTATTGCCCCTAAAAATCTAGTAGAAATAGATTCACTGCAGGCCTACTTTTAACTTTCTTGTAAAGATTACAAAAACCTTTATCTGAATTGCCAAGCAATTTGTTCGCGACCCCAAAATTACATCTCGCGACCCCAAACGGGGTCGCGACCCATAGTTTGAGAAGCCCTGGACTAACGCATTGTTTAACTGTAAGTTCAGAAATGAAGAATTTCACATTTTTTATTGTTGCAGGGTCAACAGCACTGAGGTGTTTTTTTCTGGCTTTTACCCAGTTAAGGATTAATTTTTAAGGAGTGAAATAAGAAAAATAAGTACGTAAGACTGCGACACTTGTTTAAGACTGTGACTTTGGTGAGTGATTCAGTTCATGTAAAATCCTTCTTGCGTGGTTTTGGTCTGTTGTTAAATTGTGTTTTCCGGTTGAGTTGTTTTTATTAAAATGTGAATTGTTTTCAAAACATTTTTAAGGCTAGTTTGTCGGATGAAATCCAAAAGTCAATTTCACTGCGTAGTCGTTGTCGAGTTTTCAGCTCTTTTGTATTTTTTGCTGGCACGTGTGCAATTTCATAAAATGGTCTTTTTGGTTGCAACCATTTTCCCAAAACTTCTTTGAGACATGTGAAAAAGATGGAAGTTAACAAACGTTTGAACAGTCAATAATGTTTAAGTTTCATTACACTCACGCCTGATGGCGTTTTGCTCCCTCTTGAGTGTCACGATCACGAGTGGTCAGCGGCGCCCATCGCCGTCTGCTTGCGCCAGGATTCGCGCCGCTACTTCAGTAGTGCATGCTGTATTGGTGACAAGGCAGTAACAAAAAGGTCAACACAAGTCCAAATTAAGCGCATGACGCAACTGACGTGACTGGAGCAAGCACTTTCACGCATCACTCCCTTTATCATGTTTTGATTACCACAGCAGTGCCAATGTCGAGCACCAATGGTGCTACTCCTAGTGTTTTTCCACTAGATTTAGTGTTATTACATTTCATCTAGTGTTCATAGTGGTTTTTCATAGCTATCTAGTGTTTTTTTGAGTGAGTTGAATGCGATTAATTACACAATTTTGTGTAACTGCAATTGAAATTTGACACTTTTTGATTTTGTGCAATTGTAATTTGCTAAAAATTCCACCTATATTAGTATTTACATCTTAAATTTCTATGTGGTAATTTACCATGTGTAAAGGTGTTGCACTTCAAAACATGTTGAAAGAATTTAAGGCGTAAAAGATTTAATCGTTTGCGTGTGTATGTTGTGTTCAATGGACCATTTGGTCTGAGTCAAAAAAATATATAGATATGATGTTCATGAAACACCAGCGTGTTCTTTAGTACAGGCTGACACAAAAACAACGGTCATCACGAAAAATCGAATAACTTCCAAAATTTTATTTAGATTGACACAAAACTTCAGCTACATTAGGTCAAGCCTGTGTAGCAGACGTCTCCAAAGTTTCAAGTCTGTACTACAAAAACTCTTTGTTTCACTGGCGCTCGAAAAATGTGCTCCAAATGAGCTCCCTGGCGCTGTAGGCACATTTGGATCCGGCGGGCAAAGTTCTGGATGACCCTCCCGCATTCCTCCCTTGGGATCGCTCTTATTGC
>Ga0210059_1005771_pt1 | contig 19868 bp, 15 predicted proteins | sample Ectturendosymbi2_FD_188042 | JGI IMG/M metagenome (GOLD analysis project Ga0210059, IMG submission 188042) | Ecteinascidia turbinata endosymbiont from Florida, USA - Sample 2 (SPAdes) (version 2) | ecosystem: Host-associated > Tunicates > Ascidians > Unclassified | place: Key West, Florida... | reverse complement strand
ATGCTCAGTGAGTGCACGCTTGAATGCTCAGTGAGTGCACGCTTGAATGCTCAGTGAGTGCACGCTTGAATGCTCAGTGAGTGCACGCTTGAATGCTCATGAGTGCACGCTTGAATGCTCATGAGTGCACGCTTGAAGAGAAACAAGATGTTTCACTACATTGCGACAAAACGAAAATACATTACTTGGTCCCCAGCTCATTTCAATCTAACTCTCCATAAAACCGTGGCAAACGCCACCATGACACGTCACCGTGGCACACGTCACCGCGGCACACGCCACCATGGCACACGCCACCATGGCACACGTCACTATTGCACGTCACCGTGGCACACGTCACTATGACACGTCGCCATGACATACGCCATTTTGACAATGGACAGGTTCGGAAGTGGAACGGCTGTTACTTAGCAACCGTTGCGTAGCAGTTGCGAATAAACTCGAACACCAGCAGGTACGTTTCCTTACATACAACGTCATCAGCAAAGTTACCTGAATGACTGTCCAGGATGTACACGTTTTTAGAGTCCAGTAGACCCGGCATGAGCCTTTTATTGGGGACAATGTCAGGGGAGGGTCGCACGGTATGTTCGGTCAGCAGCTCGTACTTGACCTGAGGCAGTTCGAGGTATCCCATCCCGAGGTTGACCTGAAATCGAAGTTGTGCGAAAGTTTCCGGAACAAGCGTTCCGCAAATTTATGGGAGACGCTGCCAAATATAACAAACGAGTAGAATAGTCTGATAGACCTTCTTAGGCAAAGATCGTTGCAGTGGAGCAAACAGCAAGAGCGAGGTGTTGTTCACACAACCTCTCAAATTAAAGGGCGATGCCTTAACCACTAAACCGTTGTAGTTTGCTTACAAGACAGTTGAAAACCACGTGATGCTGCAGAGATCCAGGGTCACTGAAAATGCCATGCGAAGGCCAACGCAAATGATGCGGAACCCTACTCGATTTGTGACGTCACAAAATCGGTTGAGTACGAACAACAACAGGCTACAAGTACCGCATTTACTATACAATGCGATAACAACACAAGAACAAAACACAAGCAAAGCCGGTGAGCGTTGCTTCGTCGCTGTTTTTCTTCGCTGTGACTTTTTGGTGATTTGCCTCACAACTGTATCAGTGTTCATTAGCCTGCATTTTCAGACATTCTGACCGAAGTGACTTAATTTTTTTTTCGGTATTTCAAAAACATTTCGGTCTATAACCGAAAAAAAAACAGCTTCGAGTTACGACGTTTCACCAAATGCGTTCGTGCAAATCACAACGAGATCTTGCGGTTTAACATCTCAGACAAACTGCAACAAATCACTAACTTTGTATAAACATGGTCGTCCTCCCTTGTATTTCTTGACATCTTTGGGTTCAATCTCATCCGGCATACCCCCAAACAACTGCCAAAATTCACCCTCCTCATAACCCTGATACGCCATCACAATCTCTGCCTGGTTCTTACGTTCGTCTTTGTTTATTTTTTCCGCGATTAGCCTAAAAAACAATGGTTAATCTAAAAAAATTATGTTTGATCTAAAAGTTTACTTATAAAGTGGAACTGACGGGGGAGCAACCAGCGTGACAGTGTTTTGTAGAAATTTATTTAATAACCCGAACGTAGAAGCCCTTCCAAACAAAACCAGAATCAAATCAGAGGTTTCTCGACTCGAACTTCCATTAAATAGAACATTTTGTTGAATACGAGTCCCAAATGGCCGGAAGAAGCGTGTTTGCATTTTGCAGAAAACATGTATAACTTACTTTTGTGGAGGCTTGATACCACGTTGCAAGGTGTAGTTTGAAACCAGCCCACACCAGCATAGCTCAGAGGTTCCCAACCTGGAGTACATTTGCCAATCCGAAGGGGTACATTTATGGTTAGCAATAGAAGAGAAATATATATTTATATACCTTTTATTTCCAATTGTTTATACATATATCAGTGAATAGTGTTTTTGAAGTCCGTTATATGCTTATTTTGAAATATATCCGTGATTGCATGATAAAATATTTTGTCATAAAAAATTTTAGGGGTACATGTTCATCTGTCGAAATGCTGAAGGGGTACATCGTAAGTGAAAGGTTGGGAATCCCTGGTATAGCTTAACAAAAAGTACAAAAAACTTCAAGTAAAATCTTAACGCTGTCTTTGCGCGCAACTTAACACTGGACGACAAGTTTAGACGCAAACCTGCACGTTCTCAAATGATTATGAAGCAAAACACACCTGGCTTTCGACCTTTTGACCCCTTGCGCCAAATCACCGACCCACACATAGATTGTCATCCCATTGTCCAGAATGAGAACTTCCCGAGGGTTTAGTGATGACGGTTCAATGGGTATGGGGTAAGGGGTCACTGTTCGGTCGCCGTACAGACCATATAGTCTGGTGATAAAAAACGGAGTGTTTGTGGACGCTCGCTAGAAGCAACGAACCAGTCGTTAAATGTCAAAATACCATTGACGCCGGCGCACCAGCAACACACCATTTGTCACCACGCACCAGCAACACACCATTTGTCTCCACGCACCAGCAACACACCGTTTGACTGCACAGAATGGTTTAAGGACCAATAAGAGAAGGACAAATAATTCCAACACAAACTTTCGGCTTCATGCAGTGGGACTCAAAGTGTGGTTCGCTGCAGACCACGGCCTTAACTGTTAGAACAAAAAACTGGCCAGAATCAGAAACTTCCTACAACCTGTGTGAACACCATGCCGTGGTTATCACCATCGCTAGACACGTCACAAATAACCATCGCTAGACACGTCACAATAGGCCTACTTACATGGTCGTGCTAGCAAGTGCGGTCGAAGTGAGTTTGGACGTCAAGGGCGCCCAATGCAATTGAAACAGACGAGAACGTTGAAGCTGCGTGTTTACATGGCGCTTCAAAACGACTGGGTTGGATGCTCTGCGCTGCGGTCCTTAGTTTACAGTTTACTTGTGAAGCTGTTGCCGCTAGCCTAACAATTTTGGTCGGTGTAGAGTTGTAGGTTTCCAGTTACAAATGACAAACGGTGAACAGTTTTCTGCGACAGCAGGTAAGAGACACAGTAGTCATTACTTTTCACAAAACCCAGCTTGTTTGGGGATGATGAAAGGCAAATACAGATTATGTCAGGATTACAAACATTTCTTGCACAGACTGCTGCAACGTTTCAGCATGCGTCAGACAACACAAAGGGATTATCACAATCCTGCAGATACCTAATTTCTGCAGTTGAAACACGATTACATTGCAGTCCAGCAAAAGTGGTGCCCTACAGTACTGTTTGGAGGCAAACCAACACCAGCAATAAGCCTATACACTATACAGGCTATCAGCCCATTAATTTTGCATGTAAATTGCAACAGCAATTTCCAGTGGACAATATTGACATCCAAAAACTGCAGTGAAACAGCAGTCTAGCCTGGCCCGTAACCACGGGGGTGCAGGGGTGAGCCCTCCCCTAAAATTTTTTTCGCCCCTCCCTGGAAAAATGTGTTGGACATAGTATGAAACTAATGGACATAATTTAAAAAAATTTTGGGCCCCTCTCAGAAAAACTCTTCGCCCACCTGGTGTCCCAAGCTGGTTACGGGCCTGAGTCCAGGGTACTGCAAATAGTACAACCAGGCCATGTTATGTAGCATACAGAAATTCTGCAATATGGATTTGCAAAACTAAGCTAAGACAAACACGTTGTACCATTTCAAAACAGCAGACGTGATTTAAATTCACCCTTGCATCATCTAACCAACGCAGGCCTTACAGCGACTGCTAAACCTAAGGCGGTTGCTTCGCGAACACACTTTTACCAGGGAGCTCACTTACGAACCAAGCAACGACGAGCGTGCTGCGCTCACTTTCCCGAGAGCTCATTCGATCACTCAAGCATGTGGTGATTCAGCAGTAATCGTGTCACGTGACCAGGAAAGTGAGCTGATGAGCTCACTTAAAGCGTCATGTGAAAAGCCCTAGCGTTTCCACCACACGTAACAAAGGGAAAATCGCTGATCACCTGACTGGATAAACTCTATGTTCGACGGAGTAGAAGCCGCTCGCGTTTCCTCCCTCAATGTACGCGATGTCGTTGTTGAAAAGCTGGATCACGAAAAAAGGGGTTACGCGGAAGTGTTCAGAGAAAGAAGCATTCAGTTTTTGCATTATTCGAAATCAAGCTGACGTTGCCAACTGCGAAACGTTTTTATGACGTCACACAGCATGACATCTGAACACGACTTCACCGATGATGATCTTAAGGCAACAATTACTTTTTAGACAGAAGCAGCGTTCCCTCCAAGAAAATTCTACACTGAGCAAATGTTTGTTTTGTTGCGCACGAAGCGCATGCAACTGCGCAACCATGCAGACACACAAACAGTGTAGCGTTCCAAGCAGTAAAAAGGCAATGCGGTATATCTACACGATATTAATTTTGGAATGTTGGAGGTGCGTGACAATGAGATAGCTCTGCGCAAATGGTCTGGTGGTACTGCGCATGCGCACCTTAGAGGGGGCATTGGACAGAAGCCAGATTTGTCGTCAGTCAGCATCTCATCCAGCTCCTTGATGTCGCTGCATAACATAAGGCCGGTCGAAGAAACACTGTTTGCCATTAAATGCGTGAAGCTGTCGAGTACTGGATTCAAACTATGGGTCGTCGCTTTTACCATCTTGATTGATATTAACCTTAAATTTTTACTGACACGGAGTTTTTAAAGTAATTATTAGACCTCCAAAATGAATCATCCTCACGTGCAAAAATTCCTCGCTCTCATCAGCCATCTCCTCCCTGATTGTCCGACCATCAGCTCCAAGCATGTTGCGCAGATTAACGGCGTGGATAGCACTGCACGCTTTCTTATCTAACGATGATGACTCTCCGATCCAATAATATATTTCCCATTCCAAATTTCCTGATTCTTCCATTTGCGTCTGGAAAAAAATGACATTTAATTAAGTGGAAACACCAGAATTGCATTGCTGTTGCGCGGATACGCCGTGAATGCTGATGTTTATCGATTGTCTGTATGGGTACTTACGTTCAAGACAATGTAGCAATCACCGATATAGAACTTTCCATAATAAGACGAGTCTTCAATGAGGACTGGGTAGAAGTTCTCAATCTGCCATATTGTCACCCCCGGTATCTGCCCGACCTGCATCGAACCACAAAACATTAATGCTGCTTAATGCATTTAGTGGTCTAAACGCTTCGATAGAAGATGAAAAAAAGAATGCATCCAGAAATGGTTGAATATAACGATAATTTCTAAGAGAACCAGTACCCTTTTGTATGTGAAGCATCACTGGGACAGGCCGCATTGGGCTGACAACAAAACCAGCTGTTCAGGGCGCCACCTGCTGGTGCGCCCCAGAAACATCATTTGGGGTTAGAGCAATTTGTTTGAGCGATAAAAGTCAGGCATGACGTCACTTCCGGTAACTAAACAGAAGACTTCAAAACAACGTAACGTAACAAGTCTGAATCCAGTCGCCGACAGTGGACATGCAACGACCTTAGCAACACACAAAACCTTGCAGAGGAATTGGGCAATAGAAGCCCGGTAAGCAATGAACAGAGCATCCCTAACCACAGGACTCCAAATGCGTAAATACCTTAAGTGGTGAAACCCAACTAACCTCTTCACCGAATATTTCACTGTAGTCCAAGTCAGGTTTGTTGAGGGATTCATCCCAGCGCTTTCCTGCTTTCAACGTTTCCGCGTCTGCGCTCTGCAGTCAACAGCACCAAGCAATCGGTAATAAAATCTAAAATGCTTTTTCATATACATCATAAAAACAACTGTGTAACATGCTGCACAGAAGTGCTAGCACACAAAAGACATAATCATCCACCACAAGTATCTTCACTGCAACGAAAGGCGGTCCGTTCAACCTAGGTCTGATAAGAGCGTGGCGTTGCTGATTGCCAGGTAATACAAAAGATAACTTTCAAAAATATCACATGACGTTTCCTTCCACAGGTCATAACAAAATTAGCACGAGCAACACTGTTGCAACAACTGGAGAAGGAAACATCCTCTCCATCACAGCTCGATATTAACTAATTTGACAAGGATGTGATTTTGAATTCCAAGCTTCAAGGTTTAGCAGGGGTCGGTAACCTACAGCACGCGTGCCACACCTGGCACGCCAAGACCTATTTTCAATGGCACGCAGGAGCTCCAAGTCTTACATATCACTTTTGTTATGATTCACACAGAAGGTATATTGACCTTGACTTTCATAAATACGTATGTTGTTGGCCCACCGAATATTTTGAAACCTTGAGTTGGCACACAGTTAGCAAAAGGTTGCCAACCCCTGGTCTGTAGCCATGATTTGGTTTACTTGAAAATCTCCACATGAACATGGATATGTTCGATGAAATTCCACACAAATAAGTTTTACTGTGCAATGACATAAAACACGGCAATGACATAAAACACGGCACCCTATAACCTTAGCTTACGTCATCAATCACTCACATCATTGGCCCCATCGTGCTGCAAGTTCTTGTCTTGAGCTACGTCAGACATCCCTTTCAAAACTTTCTGCGCTTTTGAGTCTTCAGCCTCCCTGCGTTTACGCAGCCTCAGTCTGCGAGATACAGGGTCTTTCGCAGGGTCTTCTGCAACACGGAAGCCCAGTTATAGGTTGTTCCAAAAAGAACAATATGGCGCAATTTGGTTGTTTCCAAAATCAACAACAAATTAGCAAGTAACAAGAGATTTCTGCCCAATGACCCAGCTTTTTTCTGCAAAGAAAGTTTTGAACCAGACTTGTTAAGTTCTACAAACGGCAACAACATTAACCAGCTGATGTTGGGACGCGACTTAACTAAACATTAAAGAAGCATGAATGATGTTACTCATTCATTTTTCAAGCGACACACACTCAGTGAGAATCACTGAAGAACAAAGTGCATTCGTGACAGATATACTGGACTACTTCACGTTGCTGGGACGAACCATTTAAATCACGAGGACCAGGTTACTGGGATTGACCCCTTGCAACGTACGTTTCATGGAAAGACAAACCGGCAGTGCAACAACTCCACAGTACATCGGTAATGTTGCAGCTTTTACTAAAACATCACAATTGAAAACTTACTGGTATGTTGGTCTGTGCTACCCGGGGGGACGACGCCGATCAAGCGTAACTGATTTTGCAGCGAAAAATCAATATTATAAACTTTGTTTTTGTTGCTCTCATCCGCTGAAAAAAAACGTATATCTTCGTGAGGTTTTCCAGAACGACTGAAACCTGAAGTGCGTTGATAAGCTCAGTCAACCTGCTACCTCAGGTGTTTACAGCCAGGACTGAATTTAGGCTTCGATAAAATGCTGCACTTTTTTCAAGAGCAGTTTTTGGAAAGCAAACACGTCAAAGCGAGGGAGGGGGCATAATGTGGCCAGAACACACACACATCTGAACAAACAACATACACACACACATCTGAACAAACAACACACACACATCTGAACAAAAGACACACACACACATCTGAACAAACAACACACACACATCTTAACAAAACACACACACACACATCTGAACAAACAACACACACACACATCTGAACAAACAACACACACACATCTGAACAAACAATGCACACATATCTGAACAAACAACACACACACACATCTGAACAAAAACACACACACACATCTGAACAAACAATGCACACATATCTGAACAAACAACACACACACATCTTAACAAAAAACACACACATATCTGAACAAACAACACACACACACATCTGAACAAACAACACACACGCACATCTGAACAAACAATGCACACACACATATCTGAACAAACAAGACACACACACATCTGAAGAAACAATGCACATACATCTGAACAGAAAGCACACACACATCTGAACAAACAACACACACACATCTTAACAAAAAACACACACACATCTGAACAAACAACGCACACACACATCTGAACAAACAACACACACACACATCTGAACAAACAACACACACACATCTTAACACAAAACACACACACATCTTAACAAACAACACACACACATCTGAACAAACAATACACACATATCTGAACAGAAGCAGGATTTGAATCTCGAACAAAGGAATGTATACGATTGCGAAACGTACTAATCGGACACTGACGTCGCATTTGAATAACAGGAACTTCTAATGCGCACCGGCCGCACACAAGGAGCTGCCATGTTCGCTTTCAAATACAACTCCGGCCAAAATCAACCGCGAACGTTTTCGCGAATAATAGCTGCTCTGCAGAGAAGCACCAGCCTTGAAGGCGATTTAATCAGCCAAGGCATGAGACCCACCTATCACGGGTTTGGGGGGCATCACTAAACCGGGGTTGCACCGAACATCCAGCAGTTTAAGATCTGACAGTAAGTGTATAGTGTCCGGCAGGGTGACCAGTCGGTTGTTCGTCAATACCATTTTCCTCAGCTTCAAGCATCTGCAAAGCATTACGTGGGTTTGCGGAAACACTTCCTGTGTTGCTTGCCAATGCACTAAACGCGGCGCGATGACCGTGCAGTGGCCTGCACTTGAGAGCAGCTGGAGGGTTTGATGAACACACAAGGAGCATAGACAAACGTAGTAATGTAGGTGAACGAGGTGGGCCCGGGATGAGGTACATGCCGCGCGAAAACGGATAAAAACGTAAGGACTTGATAAACTTCGATAGAAGCTGATGCAACTAGGATTTGATTGGCAGGTAGAAAACAGTTGAACTAGCATGTGTGGCCACCAAGCATCGGATAATTCATGGTTCAAGAAAGTTTCATCAGAAGTTATAGCAGCTGCCGGAAGAAGTTAAACTGCCGCACCAAGCAGCGCATGCTGGGCAAGGGCTTTTGAAGATATACTCGAATCAGCAAAACCTTGTCATTCAAGGTAAACGTTTTCTGGGATTAACCAACATCAATATAATTAATATTACCGCACTCTGGCCGAAACATTGTCTCGATTCTTGTCTTTGCACAATAACCTTTTTTTGTCTGTGACATCGACATGTTGGGACAGATGTTCGACGATTAAGAGCAAACTCACCGTTGCAGAAGTCTTTGCACTGAAATACTTTCACAAGATGAAGCATTTTATTTGTGTACAGAATCTTTAATCTCGCTTACCTGCACATACTTTCTGGAATAAGTTCTAAATTGTTGTTAGCGGCACAAAAACATTCCAGGTTAATCAGCTTTCCGAAACTTGCTGGAATTCCTTCGAAGTCCAGTTTGTTATCATTGACAAACAATCGTTTCAGCGACTGAAGTTTGCACAGCGACGCCTGGTGGGAGAAGTACAGGATAAATGGATGGAAACAAAATGCAACAATGATGCATCTCGAGCAAGATGTTAAACACTTCCGCGGATTCCACAAATGCAATACCAGCTTTGTTCAACAAAAATGCGTGGACAAAAGAAATCGTGAAGTACTGTCTAATAAACAGCATCTTTTTGAACACGATTTATCTCGTAACTCGTAACGCAATTGTTGTTTCTGGCAGGCTATCTCAAAACATGTTTTAGCCCAGAAAGAAACAGAAACATGAAGGGAACTTACAGGCAAGGATGTAAGGGAGTTGTTCGAAAGGTTGAGGGTCAGCATGCTTGTCCACGTGTCTGCGCAAACCAACAACAAAAATTTGGAAAATGTTAATTAGTTACTGGCTTACTGCACCTTGATAAGACAAGAACTACAGATAAAAAATCGACAAGAAACTTTCACGAACTTCGATCACTTCATTGACTATCCTGCAACAAATCGAGCAGTTGCCATCCAAAACGATGACTTTTGATGTCGTTTGCAAGCAATCTCATGCTGAAATACTGAAACAAGGCTGTCATATGCACAAAATCTTGTTCACGTGCTTCGGGAACAAATCTACGAGGTATGCTCGTTGCTCGCCAGAGCAGATTTCACCATTGCACCCAAGCATCTTTTTCACCATTGCACCCAAGTATCTTTTTCACCATTGCACCCAAGTATCTTTTTCGACTTTCCCTTTCGCCTTCAAAAACCTAACAAGCTTCATGAGCTTGAATGATCATGTTCGACATATTTGAATTTGGATCCTTTTTGACTCCGTGCACCAGCAACACACCATTTGACCCCACGCACCAGCAAGAAAACTCGATTGTAAAACCCAATTGCAATGAAAACGATAGCAAAGCTGCAATGCATGAAGCGTAGAAAGGGAGCTACGCTTGTTCACAACGAAACAGTTGGATATTCTGCGATACACCCGCACGTACATTACACTTGAAGAAAATTTTTCTAAGCTGGTCTGACAGTCAAGAATGTCGTTTTGACTTCGATAAACCTCTGGGTGCAGCAAAAAATGCAGCCTGAATAATGCTTTTTGTCGGATGCGGTTGCGGTGAACGCTCTTGCCCATGGAGCGCTGCGACGATCCACTCAGTGGCCGTGGATCGAACATCCAACCTTCCAATTGGGAGGCGGACACTCTCACTGAGCTAATCGCCGCCCATAACATTATATAAGAACAATCGATAATCGATAAAACGAGGCTTGTTCCCCGAAATACAAAAATGTATCTTACCAATCCGCATTGAGAGTTCTTCTATTTCATTATTGGACAAGTTCAACCGTTCCAGGGTCGACAGTGAATAGAAGGAATCGGGGACACGTGATAACTCATTGTAAGACAGATCAACATCCTTAAGACATTTCAGATTGTCCAAATTACTTGGGAAGTTGGTCACATTTCGCTGAGTATTTCGCAAGTGGAGAGTAGTCAAGGCTACCATCGACGGGAGTTGTCTGAGACGTTGAAAATAACTCGATGATCATAAAAGTGGAGTAAACTTCAAATTCTATTGTCACCAAATATTTTTGGCGAGAACAGAAGCGAACTAAACAACAAACTACTGTTACTTGATAAAAATCACGTTGGATTGATGGATGATGATCCACAACACCGACTACCACTTGAATGGGATTTTCTACATGGCGAATTCAGTGGTCTTGTCAGCATGCTTTTCAGAACACGTAACATTGTTGCTACCAATTGTTGTATGGCTACCGTAGGCAATCAAACGAACTGCGGGGCTCCTTATACAAGTTGCCCCGAGCCTGTTTGGCAAGGTACTTCAAAAAAAGTGCGTTGCGTCTCCAGGAAACCAGTCTCCACATTTAACCCGATGGGCAACTTGGCAGGACTGGGAGAATTAAGTATAAAACCATTACGAAACGGCTCAGTTATAAGAGGTGATATCCCTACTTAAAAATATAGAAGTACCACTGTCCTACACCCATTAAGAGTAACTTTCTTCCTAAAATGATCGGATAATTATTATTCGCATATACTTGCATTTTCAGATAATTAGGCTCACTGACAGAGGCTTTTTAGTGGGCGAAGTAATTCTTCTTACTTCTAAAATTTCTGTTAATTAACCCAACATACAAATGTATGCGCACATCATTGGTCCATTCAACAGCAGAGCACTACTGCGCTTTGCTTGGTGCCGCAGTGCTCACACCCACATCATCGACACTGCCATCAATGATGCCTTGCAAACTGTGACTGGATGCCTGCGTCCCACACCAACAACTCATCAGTTCATCTGACAACCGCAACAGCCGCCAGAAAGTCTTCTACAGGGGGGCTTTAAGTTTGTGCAGGAGGGCTTGGCGTTATGAAAATTGGCAAAACTCCACTAATTTATAGTGTTTCATATTCCAATTCCGGGGCTTGAAGAATTGTTTGGAGGGACTTAGCCCACCAAAGCTCCCTGTGGTGATGGGACTGCTGATGACAACAGAAGTGCGGCGCTCTGTGTGGATCACTGATGGAATGCAGAGTGGTTTGAGAGCATTATGAGACTCCGTACTTTCATCCCCGACACCGGCACCCACCCTCCCAAAAAGCAGTCGGTGTCAGAAATTTCAGAAAGACCGCAGTTGGAAATTTTGGAAAGGTCAGAATTGGACATTTTACCTCCAACTCCACCAACCCTGCCTCACACATTTATCCCCATATGATGACAAAGGTCATACGTTAACCACAAGATGCGTGCTCTGGTAAAATTGCTTGAAAACCACTTCAGTGAACAATCTGCCTTCTTCACACCAACTTCTTCATTCACACGTCTTCATGAAACGCGATAGTAGAAGAGTCCTGGTAGCTATATAACTACAGGAAAGCATCTCGATGGATTTGTTTTGGACTGGCCAACTACTAATTCAATAAAGATCACCAACATACCATCACCTGATATACTGTGTACAGTCAGTTGTTGATGAGCTTAACAGTGACCAACATTATGCACACAGAATGTGCGACTGTCATGGAAGCTCAGTTGACAACGATCTTTGAATTCTGGAAGCAAGACCTATTGTCCATTGGCAGCAATTAACTCTTGCCCTGTGGGATTTTGCAGCACCTCAAGTCCCAAGACACCCACGCAACAAATCTTGAAGCTATCACCAGAATTTGTGTCAGTGTTTTTTTTCGAACGTGGTTTGAAACAAATCCACACATAAAAATCTGGTACAAAAATTTTGACCTGGTTCACCATATGCAACAGTATCCACAAAATTTGCTCCACTGGACTTAAGGTTGTGGAAAGGAACACTTTCTTAAAAATGTTGTCTACAGTATGTAATTAAATTCGAGTCTTGTGAAGGGAATCACTGCAGCATACTATTCCAAATGCCAACTTTAAAGGAGGTTACACTGAGGACTGCTGAAATTTACACAAAAGATGCATCTAGGTAATATCAGGGCATTTCAAAATCTGATCAGCTGAATACAAAACCATTTTATTAAAGCATCAATCTGAATGGAAAAGAGGCAAAGCAACCACCATCGATAAAGCACCTCAGTGACTTAGAAATAGAAAACATTTGAAAGGAGCCCTTGAAACTGAACCATTCATGCCACAATCAGGCTGTAGAAAGGCATGAGAAACTGGTCACAGAAGCACCATCACAAATGTGTGGTTTTGATCATCATGATTTTACTTAGCAGAAATTGAAGTGTCAACACATTGTAAAAAAATTTCACACAAAGTATCACTTTGCTGTTATTGGAGTTGAAACACCAATTACAATGCTGTTATTCTTGCTTGATAGATGTAGATTCACTGCTAATATCTGCAATACATTTCATTAGCCTGTTATGTGTTTTACTGTGTGTATGACAGACTTGTTCATACACTTCAACTAAGTGCTGGAATCTATTCATCAAATAATACATGGCAATTGACCAAGGTCACCCACTTTTCACCAGCCTGCAACAGCATTGTGCTATTGCATATAGATGACTCAGTAACTTGCAGAAATCAGAAAGCAAATCTGTTAGTTGAATCAAGGTGTTTACAATATGTAAGCATGCCTTGCGTCTTCATTGAACACATATTTGTGAACTGTAATCTATTGTACTGTGTATTTTGAGCTGGAGCCAAGAAGCCTGGCATTTCCTTGTGAGCTTCGAGCTAAAGCCAGATATATATATATGTTTTCTAATAAAACTTTGAATCAAAAGCCACATTTTTTATAAATTTTGAATAAACATTGACCTATGTCTTTAATTTTGAATAATCATATGAACATTTTGAATTAATTGGCTATGCTATCTTCTAACCAAAACTTGGGGAAGAGATTAAACCAGGGTTTTTATAAGGAAAGTGTTAGGTACCTGGTATGGACTTGTAGGGACCCGATTTCTCTGATTCTAGGGACCCAATTTTCTTTGGACCCAGTGATAATTTTCTCTAATTTAAGGACCCGATTTTCAATTCTAGGGACCTAAATCGGGTCAATAAAACACCTTCAAAAACCCTGATTAAACATTTTAAATTCTGCAAACAGCCTTAAAAGTAAGTAGGGTTTCAATGGAGTCAGAGCTGGATCAGTTGATATCAAAGATCTCTATAGATACGTTTTGATGGAGAGAGTTCCACAGCTGAAGTAACTTCATATTTGAGCCTGCTCCAAAAACCTACACTTTTATTAACAACAAAGTTAGCATCAAACATAGGGATAAAAAAGAAAAAAGTGGCAGATAAAGCAACCAACCTCATCTGGGCATGTAAGAGCGGATTGTCATTGAGGACAAGTGTTTTTAAATTGATCAAACGTCTCATCTGAGGAGGGAGGGAGTCAAGTCGATTGTGACTCAAGTCCAAATGAATCAGATCAGTAAGGTTTATGAAAAGCTGTGGGGGAATCATTTCAATTCTGCAAACAGCACCACAGTGGTTGCCAGTGCATCAATTAATCAATAAAACCTGGTGGAACATTGAATAAAAACATGACAAAAACCTTATTACACAAAATAATTGTGTGCAAACTTTTAGGAATCTCTTTTGTAATCAACAATTTTGGAAAAAATTATAAGACTTCTTAAACAATCTTACCATTGCAGCTGAGTTTAACATTAACAGAGCTGACATGTATATATATATAAAACTTACTGGTTGTGGCCTAAATTTAAAACTGTGATTGTACGACATTTTTCCAGATCCACAGGAACAGCTGTGAGGTTGTTGTGGCTAAGATCCTACAATGAAGACAAACAATTAAATCTATAACTAATGTGAGGTTGACTGAACCTTACAAATGTTAAATTGAAACTCACAAATGTTGAAAGATCTTCCAAATCAAACAACTGTGAAGGAATTGAAGCATCTTTCAACCTGTTGTGACTTGCATTGATTGATTTTAATCTTGGCAAAGAATCTAAATCACCATGAAGAGAAGTCAACTCATTGCGTGCGACTGATATTTCTTCCAGTTTCTTCAAATCTGCAAGCTCTTCTGGGAGGTAGCACATTTTTGTTCGATCCAACTTTAACCATCTCAAACCAGTCATATTTCTGGTTCGATCAGGAAAAAGGCCACCCTGGTTGCAAAACAACAAATTAATAAACCTTATACTCTGCAACACTGCACCCATAAAATATTGAGACCACTCATTAGCGCAGCATCACATATGCAATGCAATCAGAAGAGGATGTGTGCTGAGAACAGCATGGACATGTATGTGGTGCAAAGAAGCAGTAATAGAGTGAGCATGGAATGTGATCTCTACTGTTGTTTGGTGCCACGTGCTTTGTGCACGTGCCAAATGGGCCTTCCAATCGCAACAAAATCATCATTATTATTCCATAAATGTAAAAATGGAATAATAGTGATGACTTCAAGCAGTGTCCATGGCTTGTGTAACAATTACTATTAAGCCAGGAAGTGAAATACTGCAATCTCCTCGACACACATTTACAAAAGAATTGATGAGCAGCTACATTACTGAAGAACCAAACCAAAATGGTGTCTTACTCAGCAATGAGGAGGACTTCCTTGGCAGATGGAAAGAGTATTTTAAAGACCTTTAAAACACTGTCACTTCCACACCATTGGAAACACTAGAGGTACATTTGGGGAGGAAAATACCATCACTGCAAATGGCCTAAAACCTACCCCACTTATGACGTCACCCCCCAAAAAAAACTTCAAAACCCTCCAATTTATTTTTGATCCAAACTAGAAGACTTGTTGCATCTTTTGATCAGTTGAACGGCTCTCTAGCACAATCGAGCGTGTTAGGGTGGTGCAAACTGACAGTAAAAAGAGTGGCTCATGCAGGTCTTAAAGGTAAAATCAACCTAGCACTGAAGGTGTTAAAGAGTAACCATGTCATTGTTCATGTGCTAAGAAGTGTGGTGATTTTATTTTGACCTGTAGCGTTTCCATGTCCAATTTTTGTACAAGTGTTTATGAAAATATGCATAAAACAGATTTGCATGCAGCAACTCATAACATAATGCAAAGCCATTAAATTAAGGTTGGAATTTTAACACTTTGGCATCCGGCTGCTTTCGGGGATTTTCGGAAAAAAAACGCCTAAACACACATGGCTTCGCACGGGAATTTCTCTGGTCCGGTATGCTCTACAAACCTGGTAAAAGTCTCAAAAGACGTGGCAAGTCTTCTAGTCTGCACTCGAAATAAAATTTTTTACTTGGGGGGTGCGGGTTTTTGTGAGTGACGTCATAAGCGGAGGACTTTTAGGCCACCTTGGCCCACTTTGCCTGGCCCTGGGCGCCAACTGTTAGGTGGTAGTATTTCGCTGAAGTTTTTACTGGAAACTAGGCTACAATCCAAATCTTTTGATGCTTTGGATGACCTGCTGGGGTTTCGGGTTCAAAAGTTATGATGTAAGTTAGTAAAAATATTTGACTAATTAGCTAATTAGATAATTAATTACTTTGTGTATTTTAGATCGTAACTTTTGAACCAGAAACATTAGAAAGTCGATCAAAGGCTCAAAAGACTCGGACTCAAGCCTAGTTTCCAATGAAAACTTCAAACGAAACACTTTGGCCTAGCGGTAGGGCCATAGGCCAGGCAACATGAGCCAAAATGACCCCAAAACTACTTCACTTACGTCACTCACAAAAAATCCGCAACCCCCAACCAAAAAATTTTTTTTTCGAGAGCAATCTACTAGACCGGCCGATCCGTTTGAGCCCTTGAACAGCTCTCTAGCGAAATCAGCGGAGGAGCTAGGGCATTGGTAAGGCAATGGAAAGCTGCTGTTTTTTAGGCCGAAATCGAAGTACGAATATATCGTACGCTGGCTCTCAAAGTGTTAATTTGCAAATATCGAAAATTATCATGTTCCTGTTTATAATGTTAAACAAATCTGCAGAAAATTTGGATAAAATCTGTTAATGATCAATATCAATCAACTTCATGAATCACAAATTTACATACATCATTGAAACATATGGCATAAAAGGTAAAGATTTCATAAAATGAGTGGTTGACCATACAGATGAAAAAACTATTAGCAAGAGTACCTACAAACTTTAGCCACTAGTTCTGTAAAAAAGTTAAGAGCAGTGTAGATCTGCATTTTAACTTCAGTCATTGTTACAACTAAGACTTGGATTATTAACTCTTTTGTGTCCAGTAAGTTGAGGATTTCGCACCAAAAGAGACAGATTGCACGTGTTTTTGCATCAGCATAACCCTGGCATTGAAAGCGGTAGAGAGCTGTTCAAAGGCTCAAAAGACTTGACAAGTCTTGTAGTTTGTAATGAAAAAAAATTTTTTGCTTGGCGATAGTGCATTGACGTCATCAGTGGAGGACTTTTAAGTCACCTTAGCCCACTTCACCTGGCCCTGGGCCCAAACCGTTAGATGGTAGTAAATATTTAACGCGTTTGCTGAGATGTATTTTGCATTGCCTGACTGAACTGTGAGGCAGACCATACCTTTATTGAATAACTGTGAGTCGCCTGTTAAATTAACATTAGTATAAAAACCGCTTTGGGATAAATTTCAACCTATATTATTTATCAATTTAAAGTTTTTACTTTTAATGTTATATTTTGTGACATCATGGATTTCGCATGCCTGTAGAAATTTCAAACTCTATTGTCATGTAAGTGCAAAAGTCAACCTTGTCATTGTTGCAAAAGTGCCAAGATTGTAAGCACAAAACATCATGTGCCTGAGTAGGCAACTGATGGAACGAAAGCACAATATGTCTTGTGTAGTGATAGGTAAGGTGTAAAGATGCCTTCTGTATGGGCATTTTCTTCTAGCTCTTAACACTTTCATAACCAGGTTAATTCAAGCGGTTCACGCAAAAACAGCTGGATCGCACCTGGCTTTGGGCAAGAATTTCTCTGGTGCGATAAGCGCTACAGACACGGTAAAAGTCTTAAAAGACTCGGCAAGTCTTGTACTTTGCACTCAAAAAAAAATTGGGGGTTGCCGAATTTTTGTGAGTGATGTCATAAGTGGAAGACTTTTAGGCCACCTTGGCCAACTTCACCTGGCCCTGGGCTCAAACTGCTAGATGGTAGTATTTCGTTGAAGTTTTTGTTGGAAACTAGGCTACAATCCGAGTCTTTTGGAACTCTGGATGACCTGCTGGGTTTTCGGGTTGAAAAGTTATGATCTAAAGCAGTGGTTCCCAAAGTGGGCAGTACCGCCCCCCTGGGGGCGGTGAGAAATTCTAGGGGGACGGTGAAGCAGAAATGGGCGGTTGGGGGGCGATAGGAGATCCAGTTAATAATTACATTTCTGTTGTCTTACTAATTTTGAGTGACCAGATGTCATAAAAAACAGTATGATCAACAAGCATGTATGCACGTAATTTGTAAACAAAAACTTAGCGTTTTGGAAACAAACAAGAGGTGAAATGCTAAGAGGTAAATTGATGAACTGCAGTTTCCATCACTAAAGGTAAGCTGTACAGTAAACTGTACTCCTCTATAATGAAATGATATGATTAGAATTTTCGTCAGCTGTACTTCTTGGCACGGGTAAACTGCTACTTAACACTTATAGAGCCGGTCTACGGTATATTCGTACTTGGATTTTGGCTTAAAAAACAGCAGTTTTTGGTTGCCTTACCAACGCCCTAGCTCCTCCACCGATTGCGCTAGAGAGCTGTTCATGAGCTCAAACGGATCGGCCAGTCTAGTAGATGGCACTAGAAAAAAATCTTTCGTTGGGGATTGCGGATTTTTTTGTGACTGACATCATAAGTGAAGCAGTTTTAGCATCATTTTGGCTGATGTTACCTGGCCTAGGGCCCAACCACTAGGCCAAAGTGTTTCGCTGAAGTTTTCATTGGAAACTAGGCTCGAGTCCGAGTCTTTTGAGACTTATTGACTTTCTAGCGTTACTGGTTCAAAACTTATGATTTAAAATAAACAAATTAATTTATTATCTAATTAGCTAATTAGTCAAATATTTTTACTAACTTACATCACAACTTTTGAATCCGAAACCCCAGCAGGTCATCCAAAGTATCAAAAGACTTGGATTGTAGCCTAGTTTCCAGTAAAAACTTCAGCGAAATACGGTTGGCGCCCAGGGCTAGGCAAAGTGGGATAAGGTGGCCAAAAAGTCCTCCACTTATGATGTCACTCACAAAAAAACCGCACCCCCCAAGCAAAAATTTTTATTTCGATTGCAATCTACTAGACTGGCCGATCCGTTTCAGCCGGTGAACAGCTCTTTAGCGCAATGTGCGCAGGAGCTAGAGCGTTGGTAAGGCAACTGAAAACTGCTGTTTTTTTGCGAAAATCGCCGAAACCAGGCGGTTCTAAAAGTGTTAATAATGCCCGTTTCATTACAGTGACTATCATCGGTCAGGTTTGAGAATGAACGCTTGCACTTAGACTCAGCCTGTAACCACAAGCGTGAGCTAATTTTGGATGGAGTGGTTTAATGATCACAAATATAATAATAACCTTGTACGAGTTCATTCGAAAGTAGAAAGGCAATTTATATTTTTTTACAGATGGTGTTAGGTGCCAACAACAATAAGTTACCTAAAGGGAATCGAAAAGATTCAGGAAAAGAGAAGTGCATTTCAGAACGCACTTTCACTTGAGCAGAGTCAAGGAAATCCAGGGGAAGAGAGAGATGGTAGAGCCAGTGGACGACTGCAAGTGTCACAGCTAAGTTCAAAAACTTTTAAAATATGCAGAATAAATTCAATCCTGCACTGTTCCAAACTCAAAATTTGCAAAAAAATGTGGCAGAGTATTAATGGATTGATTTATCAAAGGATACCAAAGGGTTTAAAAGTGTTACCTGCTAAGTTAAGGAAATGTGGTGCACTTGGATAATGATTAAAAGAGTTTGTACGCCTGTTGCTGCACACAGAAGGTGACTGTCAAAGGGTGTCATAAATACAGTATCTTGGCTGTCACAGTCCACAGATATCTTCACGAAGTTCAGTGAAGTTATCTTTCTGCTTCGGAGACGCCAGGACTTCGATAAACAAATTTAATCAGGCTCTACTGGCGCTAAAAACATAAAAACACGTTAAAAACTTGCCAACGTTTCGACGGTTGATACAACT
>Ga0210059_1005770_pt1 | contig 19868 bp, 9 predicted proteins | sample Ectturendosymbi2_FD_188042 | JGI IMG/M metagenome (GOLD analysis project Ga0210059, IMG submission 188042) | Ecteinascidia turbinata endosymbiont from Florida, USA - Sample 2 (SPAdes) (version 2) | ecosystem: Host-associated > Tunicates > Ascidians > Unclassified | place: Key West, Florida... | reverse complement strand
CCCAGGCAAAATTTCTTTTTTGAGTGCAATCTACTAGACTGGCCGATCCGTTTGAGTCGTTGAACAGCTCTCTAGCGTAATCGGCGGAGGAGCTAGGGCGTTGGTAAGGCAACCGAAAACTGCTGGTTTTTTTTGCAAAAATTGCCAAAACCACCCAGACGCCAAGGTGTTAATAAGTGATGATATTCATCAATGTGAAGACATTATCATGCTAATGTTAATTTTAGAACATGTCTGTGGGTGACCTGCTTGTTCCTTCTGAGCACCTTGGTGACCCTTGGCATAGCCGATTTGTGGAACTATTTTCATGTTTTTAACCGGATTATGTCATTATGCGTATCAGATTAATATCTGCAAGTTTATCATTTACTTATGTCCACATGCCTTGCTACCTGACACTGCTGATGCTGACATCTAGTAAAAGTTATGGCCCAAACAACTAAATTTGGATAAAAATCACCCAAAAAGATTTTTTACCCAAATTTTGTCATAACTTTGGAACCAGAAATGCAGAAAGCCAATCAAAGTTTCAAAAGACTCAGAACTCAATTGCCTGGTGAACTGTTACTGGATCTAAACCTAAGTAACCCATAATGTTAATAATAGTGTGACTGTAGTTTACACTCATGCTAAACATAAAATAAGATTTAACACCTTTAGAACCTGTCTATGAATATATCTTTCCTGGATTTCGGCCTAAAACCAACGTTTTTTGGTTGCCGTACCAACCCCATAGTTCCTCCACCAATTGCAGTAGAGAGCTGTTCAAACCCTTACACGGATTGGCTAGTCTTCTAGTCTGCACTAGAAAAAAAATTGTTGGTTGGGGTTGTGGATTTTTTGTGAGCGATGTCATAAGTGAAGTAGTTTTTAGGTCATTTTGGCTCATGTTAACTGGCCTAGGGTCCAACCACTAGGCCAAAGTATTTCGCTGAAGTTTTCATTACTAGGTTCGAGTCTGAGTCTTTTGAGCCTTTGACTTTCTAGCGTTTCTGGTTCAAAAGTTATGATCGAAAATAAACAAATTAATTAATTAGCTATTTAGTCAAATATTTTTATTACTTTAGATCATAACTTTTGAACCCGAAACCCAGCAGGTCATCCAAAGTATCAAAAGACTCGGATTGTAGCCTAGTTTCTAATAAAACTTCAGCGAAATACTACCATCTAACGGTTTGGGCCTAGGGCCAGGTGAAGTTGGCCAAGGTGGCCTAAAAGTCTTCCACTTATGACATCACTCACAAAAAATCCGCACCCCCCTAAGCAAAATTTTTTTGGAGTGCAGACCAGAAGACTTGCCGAGTCTTTTGAGCCTTTGAACAGCTCTCCACCACTTCCGGCACGAGTTACGCGTGCACACAGCCACGTGCGATCTGGTTGTTATGGCATGAGAATCCTCAAAAGCGGCCGGACGCGAAAGTGTTACGAGGATCAGATCATTAAATAAGACGTGTGATGGGAAATCACTATATATATTTGCCGAGTCTTTTGAGCCTTTGAACAGCTCTCCACCACTTCCGGCTCCGGAGTTAGGCATGCACAAAGCCTCGTGCGATCCAGTTGTTTTGGCATGAGAATCCTCAAAAGCAGCCGGACGCGAAAGTGTTAAGAGGATCAGATCATTAAATAAGACGTGTGATGGGAAATCACTATTTTTTAGTTGTCAGCATTTTTTGCTACTAGCAAAAGCTATGTTGATCAGACAACATTCATTTGTTAATGATTCTAGCTGATGACAAAAGAACTTTGTTGATCCGAAAACATTAATAAGAATTAAGCAATAATGAGCTTCAACTCACCTTTATTTCCTCAACACCTCATGCAACCAACGTGACTTAAAAAATTGCAGCACAACATGAGAGCTACTGCCAACAACCCATTTACTATTTCATTCACTGAATGAAGGTATGTGGAAAAGATGAGAATAGGTACAATGAAGAGTCTTAAGTGTTTCTCTTGTTTGTTGTTACTAGTAATATCTTGCAACACATGGCTAAGCATTTTCACTAGAAAAATGAAATTTCAAGCATAGTGTTTCACTGGCTGATGAATATAGCTGTTACCTCATAACATACTACAAGTATTATAACAAAGAGTTGCAAATTGAATGTTAGCCACAGTACTATGCACATCGTAATGCCTGAATATTTCATGATTTTCAAGGAATGAGTTAGGCAGAGCGTTACTTGACAATGCAAGCATTACTAAATTTCAATGTGGTTTTGTATTCACGTGTAGTTGCATGTGCAACACCTTTTTCAGTTGCATTCATGTGCAGTTGCATGTGCAGCAGTGGCATACATTAACAACAATATTTTATTTATTTTCATTTCAAACCACCATGATTCAACAGGCATTGATTTTAATAACTGAATCTGCTTCTGTTTGTTTTTTGATGCAGTTCCTAAGAATGATGACGATTGGGAATGCAAAAAGTTTCGACAATTGAGACAGCATGTGATTGATTTAGGTATGTGGCATTAACGAATTTGTTTCAGATGGATAAGTAATGCTGGCTTCAAGTTTTAAGCAGTTATATAATTATTTATGTGTGCTGCATACTATGATATTAGCCTACCCCACTTCAACACCTGCATTAGGAACCAAGACTGGTGTGGTGAATTAGCAGATGTTTGTTTCACACAGTCTACATGTTGTATTTAAAAGTTGTAATTTTGCACTGCTGTTTTCACCAAGGCCTTGTTTAATATGATTCAGTTCAGTTGACTTCCTTTTGCAATGTTGAATTTTGACAGGTAGGTGCAGGTTTTCAGTCAAAAACCATTGACATTTGTTTTGCAAGTTGTCCAGCAATCCTTGCTGGCACATAAGTATTATCAAACTCATGTGAACAATGCTAACTTTGATACAAACACCTCAGAATTGGATGAGCTTAATTTGAATTAGAATCTTGTAATTATTTGTTAAACCTTCAATGCAAAGATGTTTTTTCCACTTAGCAAAATAGTCAGCTAGATGCATGTGTAATTTACACAGCACTTGAAAGAAGGTAGCTAATATCCATTGTTAAAAAGAGTCTAGCACTTACTAATATACACTTTGAGGTAAAATTAATTTTTAGGTTTTTGCCAAAATTTTGTTTCTTTTTGGCCATTACTTTTGAACCTGAAACCTTAGTTGGCCAATCAAAGGCTCTAAAGACTCAGATTATAGCCTAGTTTCCACTAAAATCTTGAGTCAAAAAATTGACTGTTGCGTTTGGCACCCAGGGCCCACACCTGCCAAAAATGCTTGAACATACCCCACTTCTGATGTCACGCACAAAAAGACGAAATCCAAAACTTTATAATTTTATAAAAACCAAACTAGATGACTCGCCACGTCTTTTGAGGGTTTGAACCAGGGTTGTAGATTTAAAGTTAAAATATCTGACTCCAACTCCGACCTTTCCAAAATTTCTGACTCCGACTTTCCAAAATTTCTGACTCCCATCTCAACATAAAGGGAATGAAATTTGGCTGTTAAAATCAATGGAAATCGTGGGGCACACCAAGAAATGTGTTTCAACAAAAGTTTCAAAAGAAGTTGTACCATTTCAACAGGAATTCCCAATTTAGGAGTGTGATGTAAAAATGATCCAATTGGACGTCCAGAGTCAGACAAAAAAATCCGACTCCCAGTGTTGTTAGGAATCGGACTCCACCCAAAAACCTCTGACTCTGCAACCCTAGTTTGAACAGCTCTCTAGCTCAATGGGCTGGCAAGTTATGGAGTTGCAAAGTGATGCAAGAAATGTGGCTTACATGTGATTTCAAATTACAAGTATATTGTACACCAGCTTCCAACATGTTAAGCATGAAGCTTTGACCATTTATGAGAGTTTGCCTGGCCATTGCGATGATGAAGCATCTACCAACCCTGTAATCCTGCTTCGAACCTACAATCACTCCATGCACCCCTTCAACCTGTGCCAGTGCTTAATCGCACCATTTTCACCTCACATCTGCCACTGTGTGTCTGAAAACCACCAAAAACTCTTTGAACATGTTTCATCACTAGTGGCAATTTATTCAGTGGTTCGTTTCAAAGCCAACAGAAGTACTTAAACAACTATAAAGTTAAAATGTGAAATCATTTAGTCAACCTCAAAAGCTTCATTCTTAACTTCAAAAACACTGTTGAAAATCAGGGTTGCGGAGTTGTAAGGAGTCGGATATTTTTGGGTGTAGTCTGATTCCTAACAACACCAGGAGTTGAAGTCGGATTTTTTGTCTCACTTGGATGTCCAATTGGATCATTTTTTACATCACACTCCTAAATTGGGAATTCCTGTTGAAATGGTAATTTCTTTTGAAACTTTTGTTGAAACAGATTTGTTGCTGTGCACCATGAGTTGCATTGATTTTGACAGCCAAATTTCATTCCCTTCAAGTTAAGGAGTCAAAGTCAGAAATTTGGTAAGTCAGTGTCAGAAATTTTGGAAAGATCGGAGTCAGAGTTGTAGTCAGAGTAGGCGACGGAGTCGGATATTTTACCTCCGGCTCCACAGCCCTGTTGAAAATGAGTATGTCGTTCACTGACAAAGTTTTTAAATTTGATCTTCTGCTATTCATGACATGCCCATCCATACTAAAAACTCATTCATTAGCAGCGCTAGTTGCCATCACGCAGAATGTATTTCTTGCAAGATCACTGAGAACTAGAAACTCCAATCTAAGGTCTCGCCACTGCTGGAGAATGTTGCTACACTGCTGGAGAATGTTGCTACACCTACATGCATAGCTGCAGGTTCCCACACCACACCCACCCAGTAATATGGATACCCGCAACCTGCACAAGTTAAACCCGCCCTGCACAGGACTAAAGTAGGTGTTAGGTAACAATGTGCTGTAAATATTAGACTTGATTTTGCAACAGGGGTCTCTTCAAGCTAGAAATTCCTGGGTAATTTGACATATTTTTTACTGTGATTGCATTAAAGTTTATATATGATTGGTTTTGTTTTTTTTTGCTGCGTTTAATCATGTTGTATTGTAGCAAAGCAAAACTTCACTCACTCTATCAAAGAAATAGTAACAACCTGAGAAAGCACATACTTGAAATTTACAGTGCAAAAAAGAAGCTAGTGGCTGCCACTAGCTTTTTTTGTTCAGCAGAGTTAATGATTAAGTTGTTGAGATGTTTAAATTTATGTCAGGCATAGCCAAAGTATGTATCTTTGAGTGATGAAAGTACCTCCCTGAAAAAGGGGTCTGAGTTTTATTTTGTTACCATTTTCACTACACTCTAAAACCACTGTTACCATTTTCACTACACTCTAAAACCATTATTTACTGTTTGTATCAAGATATCTTGCTTTTACTGGATGAATCTTTCCTAAATGTCAACAAATCAGGTGAATATCATGATCAAGAGGGGCCCTCACAGTTGGTGGTCAAAATGTGACAACTATGTACTCTGTCTGACAAAAATCTAGTTTTGCAATGCTTCTTGATCTTTGATCCACACTTCCTTGCTCGATTCTAACAGCAGATTCAGAAAGAGCAGGTGAGAAATATCTAGAGCAGGGGTCTGCAACCTTTTTTGCACTGGGGACCAGTTTTAGCCTGGGATTATTTTGTGGACCGGCCCTAATAATAATGATGAATGTTTGTCGTCACATGCAAATTTATTACAACTCGTAAGCCATCACGGCACTGATTCAACAAGAGATCTGGGCTTGCTTTGCCGCAATAAGATGCTCTAATCTGCAGGGATTATGGCACCAACAGTGTGTTCCTTATGTCAGTCATTTCAGTCACTGTTGGACCAACTTGGGCTTGGTGTTTGCTAACCACTGATCTAGAGTACCAATTTTCCAACCTACAGCTTGTACAAAAATGAAGTTATGGGTCTCTAAAAACCTTTCGAAATGAACACTGTCAGTCACAGGAGCAAAAATGATGTGTGACCTTTAAAGTTTAAAAGGCCATAAAATCTAAATAGCTTAGAAAATTTATCTGAATTGCTTCCAGCACATTTGGTGCAATTTAGAGCAAAATCTGAGATGGCAGCCATGGAAGTTTTTTCAATATTGGTTGAGTTGGGCTGGAATGATCCTTTTCTTCATGGGACAGTGTGGATATTTTTGTCCCTTTTCAGCGACAACCTCCCAAAGCATACTTGCATTAGCAATTCAGTGAGCATTTATTGTTAGCACTTTTGTGAAGCATATGAGAAAATCATCACTTACACTTACGATACTTTGGCTGCAATTCAAGAATAAGCTTTCATTATCCTGCAGTTCATGGCAAGAGGAAAAGCAAAATACCATGAACTAACTGTGGATGTCACAGCTGAGTAATGAGCATCAATCAAAGTAGGCATTGGTCACTGTAGCCAGGCCTACAACTTACATGATTTATACATGATTTATAAAGTCCTATAATACTTTGTGATTGGAGCACTTTGTCATTCTATGTGCTCCTAACATTACAAAAACTTTCATAGAACTACTACACGTCATTCCATTTTCAAAAAGTTTCAGTGTTTCAGTATGTGATCTGTCATCATGCTTGTAAACTGGCAGTTTGTGTAATTTCAGTCAGTTTGAGTGAAATGTATTTACACTGCGAATGTAAAGTATGGTAATCTATTATAACATTAATTTGCTTAGTAAGTTTTTAACTTCTAATCACCTGATGAGGTGAATTTAACAGGTCCTGAAAATGCATTGCATCCCCAGTTCCAGAATCTTTTTCATTGGCTCTACCCTGCAGCCAGGGCTGCTCCAACAAATTGTACTTCTCAAAACAAGATGGTAAACTTTGGAATATGCTTTCCATAACCCTTTAACAATCAAACCTTTGCAAAAATACTGGAAAACTTATGCTTGTTGCTGTACTCTATGTGTGTTTTTGTCATCAGGTAATGGAAAGGGACAAGCAAAACATGTTGTTGATGAAGGTGCAAGAAAGATCGCTGTGCTACCTCATAACCTTTCCTCGAAACTTTCTGATCACATGAAAATTGGTGGTAATTTGCAGTGACTGAACAACTTCATTTTCTGCGTACTTTTAATTTAACAGTTGGAGAATTTTAGGTCAAACTATGGCCTCTTGGCAAGTAGTGGTGTGTTGTGTCTGTTTTTATTAGATGTTTTTCCCTGAGCTTACACATTTCCAGTGTGAATGAAGTTTTAAGTAGTTCAACTAGAGAGGCTATCTCTAATTTCATAATCATGGAACTGTGCATTTGTTCGCTCAGTCTCATAAATGTTTGCACTGTCTTCACATTTTGCTTATTGAACTTGGTTGTTTGAGTTATGTGTGTACTGTTGCAACCTCTCCGGCGGTGTTGCGTTGATTGCGTGATTCACCACGAACGGGATGTGCGTGAAGAATAACACAATAATATATGTAGCGCGAGCAAGCAATAGTAAGAGAGATTGCGAGCATGATCTCTATTGTTGCTTGGTGCGAAGCTTTGTGCACATGCCGTTCGGGACATCCGATCGCAACAGTACTTAGGTGACAAAGTTTTTGACAGGTTCATCGTTTTTGTGATTCACAGAAACCATGAGCAAGGTCATGGGAAAGAGTGAGAAAAAGGCTGGAATCCTCCCAAGATCAACGAACATAGATCCTGATTTTGCCAGGTTCTGTCAAAGCAGATAACCTGAGTTGTGGATGTTTGAAGATCGACGTAGAACACTTGGTGTTAACACTTTTTGGAGCTGTTGTAAATGTTTGATGAAATGTGATCCGTAAAAATAAGTTGGTTTTTTATGTTTCTGCATTATGTTATTTTCCACGGCAATCTTAGCTGAAATAACTGCGTCACAACCCAAGCATATAAAGGATGTGCTTCTTTGTTCGGAAAATGTTATATTTATACCTATATATATATACACCAGGCCAGAAGTTCAAGAACTGCTAAAGAAGTTAAGAGGTTTCGATCCCAACAGGGTGTTTACTACGTCGATTGGTATGCATGAAGAGATGCCTAGAATCCGATTACTCACAACCGCCGAATTGAACCAGGTATGTTTTATTACAATACCGTAACTCATAGCAACAACGTCTTCAGTTCTGCACACGTTGCACTTGCAGTATTTTTTATGCAAAAAGCGATGTTTTCCATGAAAGCATGGCATATGATTCTCACTACAAATCCTTCCGTTGCATTCAGATTAGGAAGTTGTAAATAGTGAATGTGGAAAAGCAGAACGAAGAAGCCAAGATATGTCTTTGGCTTTGTAAAAGTTTCGACAAGTTTTGATCAACCAAATATAACTTGTTTTATGTTTTGCATGACATATTTGAGTATTGCAGATGGGATTTTAGGTTTCCGGGCTAATACACATTCCAAGTAAAAAGGTTATAGTAATAGTTCACGTGTCAAAGGGACTGCAAACTTTCGTGTAACAAGGATGCTGCTAGCGTAACAAATTTGTGTAGTGCTGAAATGCATAACAATAATAAATTACTAAAAAAATGTAAAGGCAAAGTTGTGTCGAGTGGAAAAAGATTAAATATTGTATCGGACAAAAAGCCGGTTCAATTAAGGGAGTAGTTAAAAAATGCGTGATATTGGAAGGTTGCTCTTTGGAAGAAAGATGTTGCTGAAAAAAATTTCAAAAATCTGCTCTTCATGTCTTGACATATTCATGCTTGCCAGAACTTCGCATAAAGATTATTACTTGCGTTTACTTTTTATAATTATTAGAGTTTATCTAAAAACTACAGGCCTACTGCGCCCGACTAAATGACAGGTGTACCACGGGCCTACCGGGGTTTAGCGCCGCCTGCTGAAGTGCAGGCCTACGGAGGTCGCACGGAGTTTACTGCGGAGGATGTAGCGACAGGTCTAACGGGGTCTACCGAAGTTGATACGCTCATTGTTTAGTCGGCCGCAGTAGGTCTGTAGCAGAGGTGGCCGGGGTCACTTTTTCCGACTCCGCTCCAAAATTTTTGAATCCGGGTCTTATTCAAATTTGAGAATCTGACTTCTGTTCAGACACGGGCTACAATCATAGATCCAACCGAAATTTACCCATGTTTTTACTTAAGAAATGACAACGCAGACTCATGCTTCTGCCCAAATTGAAAAGTGACTCCGGGTCCGGTTTTTCACAAAATTTTGACTCCGGGTTCGAAATAAAAACACAGAATCCTGCCGGTGCCGACTCCGGTGCCAAGCGAAATTTCTGACTTGTTGCCATGTCTTCATACACAGACTGATATTCTACATAGCAAATAAGGTGATAAAACTGATTATTAGGGCTTAGGAATTCGTGTTTAGGTGAGTGCGTCGGGTTAAGGTTTGGGTTAGGGTTAGAAAAAGAAAAATAAGTCAACGCCTAAGTCCGAAATTTTTCAGTGGTTGAAGTTTTTCCCGCGCTATGGCTTGTTGTTGGTGCCTGACATCTAATCAGAGTGTTTTAACTTACACAACACACATCAAAAAAGTAATTGCCAGACTTTGTTTCTTTATTCTGAGAAGCAAAATAACTGAAAAACAACAACAGGTCAGAAATATCGCTTGACACCGGCACTCTGGATCCACGGCCACCTCTGGTCTGTAGTTCAGTAGGCTGCAATCTGCAGTTTTTAGATTCAATGCAAGTACTGCTACAGTTGAGCAACTGAAATGAGTTCTTCCATTAGAAAATTGAAGACTCACTGGAAGATGCAGACAGTTGGCTGGAGATGCCGCCGGTGATGTTTGAACGTCGAGAAATAGATGAAGTTCTTGCCCGTGACGAAGAGCTGGATGGCTACGAAGACTCGACGCTCGTGTTCACCGATATAAGCTTGAATCTCCAAGCAAACGTGAGTGGAAATTTCAAGGTAAAGAAGCGATGGTCTGCCGGCTCTCACACGCTTTGCTAGAAAGAACCACTCTCGTCTCTGCGAGGACAACTGATAATATTAAAAATTGGAAGTCTTTCAAAGTCGAAGGATGAACAAAATATTTCGATCAACAGTTGGAGGTAAATAAGAGTGTACGTTGCGAAACTTGTCATCATTAACCAGAGAATTGTATAATAGTGCAGAACAAGAAGACTCGCGTTATTTGTTATTCAATGCCATCTTTTTTGAAAAAATAGTTTTAGACTGGCAAGTTAACCTGGAAATTTGCTTTTGGTACCGAAGATGCTAGCATGCCTGTCGGAAGGCCCTCACATTCTCAGCACCACGTGTAGCACTGACTAAGAACAATTCCTTAATGGCGCGAAATAAACGACGCTTAAGTAGATCACGTCACGTAGATCTTGTTGGCTTTAAACTGAACAAGTCGGTTTTTACTCTCTTCTCGCATTCTAGGCGTTTTGCCATGCCCAGTGCATCAAATTCTACTCCATCCAGCCTCGGCAAACGCGGGACGTTGAGATATCCTAACATTGTTTGTTGTCTTGTCTGCTGTCCTCTCCTTCCGCTTGCATTTTCACTTGTCCCCTTCGTACAGGTTTTAGCCCGTTGTAATGTTAAGCTGTTTTATGAAAGGTTTATTTAAGGAAAGATGTACTTAAAACGTTGTGGATGTTATGTTGTTTTTAGGAAAGATTTATCGTCGTGCGGGAGCCAAACGGACTTTTACGAAAAGCTTCTTGGACAGAGCGCGACAGAACAATACAGTGTTATTATCCACGACAAGAACGAAATCTGTGGAAATCCAAACTTTTTGACGATTTTAAAGCAAGTCCCAATTACACGTGATTACTGGGTTTTTGTCCGGCTCCATAATGTGTGCAAACGTACCCTTCGCTCTACCGTTCCAGATTGCGTTTGATGGCAACCTTCACGAAAATGTTTTGGAGCAAATCTTGGTGGAGTTCGATCCCGACTCTGCCGAATTCATCAAATACACCCAACAAGTCTACGACGATATTGAACAGCGTGCATGTTACGATTTGCTCAGGTACAAAGCGGGTTATGCTCAGTGCAGATACGAATTTCTATTTGTAGGTTTTGCTGGTGTGATAATGGGCAAGTACGAATAAAGAATGTCTTGTGAACAGAGGCGTAACGAGGAGGGGCAAGGGGGGGTGCAATTCCCCGGGCGCCGAAAAGTTCCGCACTTCAATACAATACGTTTGCTTCTGAAAGAACTGCGGCTCGAACATGGGGGCGCCAAACTTGTTTCTTGTCCCGGGCGCCATCTAAACTCGTTGTGCCCCTGCTTGTGAATTTACTTCTCATTCGATATGAGACTTCATAATAGGCTTAGTGGCAGATGAAAAGTATAGTCGAGAATGATTTTTTAATATGCTTTGAACAACGTGCATCTGAATTCCTATGAAAATTACGTTTAGAATGGTTGAAATTTCGTTTGCCTGATGTTTAAATGCTTTATTGATATGTCAGGTCTACCAGATTTTTTGGTTGCTTGATTTTCTATCTCACAAAGTACAAGTCAATTGACGGACTGCTGAACGACACCATAATCCACAGAGGGTGAGTGACGTTTCATGTTAAAGAAGAATTACTGTGACAGCTTTTGGTAACTTCTGTTGTCAGTGGGCACGCCCAAGCAAAATGCCCTGTTTTGCAGTTTGTCAGAAGGTGCCGACATAGTTCGTCTCTTTACTCTTCTCCACACTGAGTCGAAAACTGCCAAAGCGCTCGAGCAGAGTAATGCAGGGGATGATTTCGAAGTGGTAAAGGTGAGTCGAGTTGATTGAAATAGTTTCGCCTGCTTGTGGCAACAGCTATTGGTTGTGTGGTGTTTGAATATTGCAGGACGAAGCAAGACGTTATAAAATCTTTTGTAAAAAGGCAGAATGCATAATTTTAGTTTCCATTGATATTCTGTTTTGGGGGATAGTTATAATGAGCAGCGAGATCAGCAGTTCGTTATTTTTACGTATTTTTCAAGTTCAAGATCTCCAACAGTTTTTCTGCATTTTTGTTTTGTTGAAGGCTAAGTGTATGGGACACGTAGGATGTGTGACGGCGCATCGAGTCACATGCCTAACGCGCGTAATCAGGAAGCGCTTCTTAAATGCAGCTACGCACAAGCAACTATAGAGTGAACCTGGTCGAACGGGGAATCTCTATTGTTGCTTGACCGTTGCACTGGTGGAAATGGCGTTCCTTCCGTTGCGCGTTCGAATCTCCCATGAAAAGCCGCAACGGAAGATGTCATATTCGCGGTCTATATGAAGCAGGATTCTGCTCTGTGCCCTGTTGCGATCTCCAGGGGTCAATAATGCCAAGATAAACGGCTTGGATACTTTGCGCATGATTTCATTACGATGGTTGCAAGTTACCGTATGTGTAGGCTTCTACAGATTTTATGAAAACGGTTGCGGTCAGAAAATCAATTTTCTTTGATTTTCGTGGAATTCTGTCAACGTAGTGCCTGCCACTGTGCTTCAGATTATAACGGCTTTCGCATGAATTATGTTCAAATGGCATACTTATTTTAATAATATAAAGCCTAATTTAGTAAATTGCTGTACATACAACAATTTGAGTGGGCTGATATGCTAGGTCTTGTCGGAACTATCGGTCTCTTGTGTAATCGAACGTTTTTTATGTTGTTCAGGTCTTTGTTGAAAACGATGCGAAAAACAAGAAAGAATTGCAAATGAGCGTCGAAGCCAGCAAGATGTCAGCAAACAAGCAGGATGTTGCTTCATGCTAACGACCGGACAGTGCTTCTCGCAACGAGTTGTGAACGCTGCAGTGAAATTGCAGCGACAAACGCTGAAAACATGGGACCCGTACAACCATAGTCATAACACGCCTCACTTATCCCGGTTTTCACCTGCGATTTTTTGCGCTGTTGGTGTTGTTTTGCTGCAAACCTCGGTTGTTCTCTACGATCTGTTTCATCTTTTGCAAGCGTAATGACGTGAAGTTAACTTTCCCAACCCGCATTTTTTTATGCTGCTACGTTTTTTCATCGATTTATTTATAGGTCATCTTCCACCAATGGCTTGATATAAGTAGGTGTTTGTAAAGATTTGTAGTTACTCAACGCTGTCTGAAATCGGTCATGGATACTGAAAACTGCACCAACCTCTATTTGCAAGTGTGCCAGACTTTCCTGACATGCAAGTACGACGACCCCGCGACGTTCGAAGATATATACAAACTTCTTTCATGGCTGAGGCAGTCCTTAACTTGCTGTGTTTGTGCGAGTGTCGTCACCAACCCGATGTCGTCCACTCAATCGCACTGCCAGCATTTTGTGTGTAAGTCCCACTCATGGTTAATGTTACACAAAAATGAAACAGTTCTAATACCAAGAAAATCGACGCTAGGGTTTTGTGCCGTTCGTGTCTGTTGCGAAGGTTTGTGATTCGGTGCCTCGTGGGCTGGCTGGGTCTGACCGAAGCTTAATAATTAAATCCAGGCACCCTCGTTTTTAGACGTTACGACTTGTGGTTTAAACAGAAAACCACTTTTGGTTATGTGAGGATCGACCCGTTGCTGTTTCGTTTTCTTCAGCTTTACCTGGTTTTGAAATGTAAAAGTGGAGTCGGGCGAGCGATGGCCTTTTGAATAGCTTTTGAATCGATTGTTAGAACATTTTTCTCACCGAGCGTTTCCGCAAACTTTTCTACGACGGATGTTTTCCGCTTAGTACCGTTGCTTTATGTTGAAACGTTCAGGAGAAATACGTCGTAACTTACCCAGAAATTTTGCATCGATTTCTTTGTTCCTTGCATCAAACCAGAGGTCGGGTCGTCGCATGTGACGTGACTACTGTCGTACTCCTCTTCTCCAGGCGCCAAGTGCAAAGGCGGGAAAATGATTCTGCGTCCCTCATGCAGCTGGTGCAAAGACTCGGAAGCGTTCGAACCTAATCCGCGTTTGCAAGCACTGGTGAATTGTTTCAAGAAAATTTGTCAACTCATTCATTCCTCACCAATTCGTGAGCACATCCTGAAATACGACAAGCAGAAGAAAAAGGGTGATTGCGGATTTGTCGTTGTTTCTGTGTTTTGTATTGTGTTTGAAGATACTTTATGATTTGATGCACTGCCTGAGCCAAGTATAGATAACACCTTACTGCTTACCTTTACGTAGAGCGTGGAGCCGAGTAAAGGTGTCGAGACGCGTGACCCTGAATTGTATGTACTTGTAACAACGTAAAATAGCAATAATCTGTTGAAGCATTTAAGTCATCGATTTCATTGAACTTACAACAAAAACAATGCACTTGGAATACTTCTAGGGCCTTCCTGCTCAGAAATGCTTCGCATCGCTAGCCTAAGTTCGCTGGTGCAGTTATTTTCTATTTTCGACTAATCGTGTAGGGAACGTAAAAAGTGAGCGAAAACTTTAGTTGCTTCTATCTGCACATGCTTTTTTGATATTTTAGAGGTCGTGGCGTTCTTTTCTGACCCGTGTGTAAAATGCAGTTTATGGCTGCGGAGTCGAGCAAGAAGTAAAAAAGATGTACCTTGCGACCACTGGATAATAGCTATCATTAAAGTACTCTGATGAAAAGCACGTCATCCATATTAACAGTAACATTTGTGTAAAGTTGAAAGAATTCCGGCGTTTGCTTCGGAAGAAGATCACTTGTCTAAAGTCTCGTAGTTTCAGTTCTGTACATTTCGCAATGACTAAATGTGATACTTCTTGCCTTACCGTTCGTGTATAAGTGACATGGACCAATTTGACTCTTATCTATTACTTGCAGAGCTTCAAGCCACGAAGATAGAACCGTCTCGTAGAAAAGAAACAATAAAAACGCGAAAAAATCGAGTCAAAAAGTATCCCAGGTAAAAGTTGGAAGTTTGACGTATTTCAGGAAGTGAATGCTATCCAGTAATTCATAAACGTCTCTGCGTTAAAAGTCTGTTCACAAGATAGATGATGATAATCAAAAAAAGCTTTTGATATTTCATTGGAGGAAAGGTGTGTTTGCAATTCTGTGCAACTAAAGAAAAAGGTTTCCCATATAGTGTGTATTTGGCCGAGAAATTCCAACTTATTTCCTTAATCTCAAGACGGAGATAAACTTCCAGGCTGTAAAATCTCACGTTTGTTATCTTTTGGAATATTGTTGCCGTTGTCTTTTATTGATAGGGTCGTTATTTGTAGTATAAAATGTCTAACGCTCACAACATGCATCCAGTGTCGCAGTGCAAATGTATGTCAACCATGTATGTCTACTGGTCTCGTGTAATAGAACCATCCAATCCTGGTCCGTGCAGGGCCATTCATTTGCACTCAAAGCTGGTCTTTGGTTGTTTGCAGGCAATACGTTTCAAACAGTTTGTTGAACAGACCAGTCGACCAAGTTCTCAAAGATGGAATGAGCATTGTTCAGGTTGAAGACGGTTCGTTGTGAGCCCCTGATCTTTCGAGCAAGGTTTTCGGATCGAAATACTTTTTCAAAGAAATCCGTGCTCGGTCAACAGTTTGTCCGACGGGAATAGTCGCAAGAAAGCAGCTGGTGGCCCGGAGAGAAGCCGTGGTCTCGCATGCTGGATGTTGAGCATAAACCGCAATTGCAGCCTGTGGGTCTGTTAACCAAGCAACATGGAAGTCGACTGCCTCAAAGCGCGTGAACTTGGAAGATTTTGTATTTTTTTGTTCGTGCGTGTGTATAAATGCAGCAAGGCCGATTACATTTATATTTGAAGTATCTGTTTTTGGGATGCTTGTCCTGCTATTGCAAACAAATGCGTCTTGCTTGTGAAAATATGCGTATCTGCAGCGGTTGTTGATGACCATTGGATTTTATTCCATCGTGGTAGGAATCGTCACGATGAATTATCGTTCTTACGCATTCCAGGAAATTAATCATTTTTTCGATATCTTTCGCAGAATCAACTTGTGGTTTTCGGGCATTGCTGACAGCCACCGCGACTCAACTCCATTTACTTAAGCAGCGTTTGTGTCGAAACTTGATGCATTGGAGGTTTTATACCTATAAAGGTTCAATTGGAAGCTGAAAAAAACGGCAGTAGGCAAAACTGGTTAGAACCATGACTGACGTTACAGGTATCAACGAGTTTAGAAGAGTATTGTTTGGGGAAAGTATGAACACGTTTTTGTGCATGGTCATGTAATGAATTTTCTAGGGTTTGCCCAACCTTTACTCTGAAGTGATTACCGTGCTGTGAGAGCTTCGTGACGTTGTTTTGAATGCTTTTGACTTCGCGAAGTGCGGTCGAAGCTTTGTGATGGCACTTAGACACTAGACACTGCGCTTGAACAATGATCTGTGCTGTTAACCTGCGAACCTATGCTCCCCCCTGATAAGCTGGACGAAAAACAATTGCAGTGTTGCCGCAATTACACTCTAATTATAATAATCAGTCTCTTCGATTAGCCTGCCTTCGTATGGCTGTACTTTTATTTCTGACATGAGTTTGATACCAAACTGGGAAATGATCGAAGTAGAAGTTTCTAATCTGTCGTTACATTTTGCGAGACCGCGTGACCTTGCGCTGTTGGCGTTATGAAGTTCATTGGTTTGTTTTCTGCAGCAGAAGTACAGTTTTATGATTCATAAAAAAGAACAATAAATCACGAATCAGACCCGGATTTTCATTTTCGGGGCCCTAACTGATGTTAATTTGCAGCCATTTAAAAGTTTGCGTCACGTGTTCGCTGTGGAGTAGGCCCGGTTATGGTATAGGAAAAGTTGATTGCACAGTGTATATGCACGTATAAATGGAAGCACAGACTGCAGAAACGCCAATAGGGTGCATTTAGCTTTGTGAGTGGCTTGCTGCAGGTTTATCAATGGATGGTGGAACCTTACAGTATATCGAATTGATGAGACTGGTCAAACAAAAGATCAAAACTGTTTTTCACAAGATTTAATGCGCGTGAAATTGAATCAGGCTCGCAACCTGGGCGGGGTTAACCCATGCAGCTAAATAGTCCCACAATGTGTTTGATATTTTTCCTAAATTAAAAAAATATGTTGGTCCAGTGGTTTAGGGGCTGCGGGTGCAAGCGCACCCCAAGAGGTTTGATTTCTCAAAATTTTGGGCAAAAAAGCTTCGACACTAATGAAACTATAACCTCCTTTTTTGTTGAGGGTATGAATAAAAGTTCATTACGTAGCAGAAAACACATCAAAAATATATGCAATAGAACTCATCTAATTCGTCAGTTCACTTAATTCGTCACTTTCGTCGGTCCCGGCAGAATCCCTATCTTTTGTGTTCATTTCTGTTCGTCTAATTCGTCACCTCTTTCTATCCCTGAGAAGCGTTTTGTTCGTCTAATTCGTCATTTGCAGTTTCGCTTTTGATGTCTAAGCAGCTAGTACGTGTGGGAATTCAAACAAATTGAGGTTTTTTATCTGAGAATTGTTGCACCTCGCAATGTGTTTGTCGAATTTATACACGAGGTGCGAAGCACGACCCGACTCCCCATTGAGAGAACGCGGAAAAGTTTATTAAAGATTTAAAAGGTGCTTGATTAAATGGAGGAGTCCAGACAGAGAAGAGGAATTAATTGTTGTATTCAACCATAACGTCATTAACGTGTATTTTAAATAAGAGCACCATGCATGTATACGAGTTACTATGATGAAGTATAGGAGCTTCTATGATAGAGTTTTCACCTGTTTGCGTAATTCGTCACTTTTTTCTAATCCCCTTGAGGTGACTAATTAGGCAAATTCTACTGTACAATCAACAAACTGTTGCTAGTGTATCCGTGTTTCAGTTTATGAGAGTTAGTGACCAACTGACTCACTTAATTGTTTGGACAAAATAAGCATAGGTGGATCCAGGGGGGCTAAATCCCCCCTAATTTTCAGATACGTTTTTGATCGATGGTTCGCGACACAGGGACGTCCGTTGTGGTGACTTTTTAGATAGCTTTTTAATTAAAACATTTCTTGCTCAGGGATATAGGGAGAAAAATATTAAATGCAAAGCTTATTCTGCTGAGTTTGGGCAGTTCGAATGTGTTTATTTTACTAAGAATGAAACTTCTAACAAGCAAGTTTTTATAAACAAAATATGGTCCCGTTGTTTCATAAGCCTCACGTAGGTATTTAAACTCTTGCTTCATGTGGGTAAAATTGGGCTTCTTTTTATCTGTGATCACAAGCAGCAGACAGCAGTATTTTTTCCAACAAGCTTTCATGAATGAGTACAGCTCATTTTATCGGTAAGGCCATTTAAAGGCATCTGTGATTCAGTAAGCTATGAAACGAATTTAAAAACAAAAATCGCACCCTATGAGGTCTAACAAAAGTTGTAAAATCATTTTTCATGTTAGGTCATATTTTCAAACTAATTCAATAAGCAAACCATTAAAACAATCTCAAAATATCGGGTGAAACTACTATATCACTAGGTCTAAGCTACATCCTGTAAACTGAACCTACCTGGGCGCCCTGCGAATGTTGGCAAAAACGTTGGTGAAACAAGTTATTTAAATTAAATGTGGGGCTGGGGTTGTAGGTTATTGCAGAGGTCCCTACCAGTTGAGGGGTCAACCTAGTTGTTGCAGGAGCACAGGTCGGTCTCCCAACTAAGCAACCTGACGTCTCGAAGTTGCCAATGCAAGGCAAATTAAAAGGCTCTCACCACTTTGTCCGCTAATTAAGTTGACTGCTTCTTTCGATTGTATTCAAATATACAACAAAAACTCCACTACACTCGAGCGTGAAGTCAGAAACACGTAACGTAACGGTTCGATGTAGAGTAGGAAATAGAATAACGACAAACAAAAAGTGTTGGGCGTGCGAATACGCCACACGAAACAGCGACCAACTGCGGCTATATAGGTTTGCAGGCTATCGTGTCGACGGTCGAACTGTTCGCAAACAAGTACATCGTGTTGAATCACGAATGGAATATTCCTGGGAATTACGCAGTAAGAATGCACAAAACATTAAAGCACTAATGTGTCCACTGTATAAGAATGCCCCCCTTCAAGAAAGAGGCGTGGATAGGTTCGTGAGAGCTGACACGCAAAGCATAAAACAACAATTGGAGGTTAAATGATGGCGCTGTGGAGTAGTAATGATTTTTTTGCAAGTGATTGTATGAGCTTAGTAAAGCTTGCAGAAGTGGTTGCAATCTGTCATGAGGACGGGGATATTGAACACACACAAAATAAATACTTGAAAATGACACATAGCTGCGAAAAGGAAAGATTTGCGTTATGCGACAGCAAAAAGTCTGCAATGCGGCAGAAAAAAAACAAAGTCGCTTGAGAATGCGCGGTCGAAAAAGGTTGCAGTATACTCAGGGGCATAACGAGGTTGGATGGCGCCCGGAACAAAAAACAAATTCGGCGCCCCCCTGGTCGAACCGGCGTCCCCATGGTCGAAGTTTGGCGCCCCTATGGTCAAATCTGAATTCTTTCGAAGGCAAATTTACTGTATTGAAGAAAGTAGGGGAAGGTGGGGCACAGTAGGACTGGGGGCCCAGTCGTCTTTTTTGATTTATTCAAAAAGTTGTAGACGTTGAACTTTAAAATTTCCATGGTGATTTAGTCTCATACAACCGTAGTACTAAAGTGCAATTTTCGTTGATAGGCAGCCGTTGTTACGAGTTACGGAGAAGGTTGTGTTTTTGCTACCCAAAAGTAATTTATAAAATCGCATATAAATTTGAGTTTTGCCCACGTTAATCCACATCTTGTGTTCTTAGTTTTTGTGACGTTGTAGTCAGGGCAGTGCAACATTATGCAACATTATTTGATAATGAAAAATTCTTTCTTAGTTGAGTTGGTACTTCTTCATTTTGTTTTATAGACATACATGGGCCACATCTGACAGAAAAAATGGGGCACACTCGACACATTGCTACTAGGTCAGTCTAAACAAGGTATAGCTTGAGGGGTTATATTGGAATGCAGTACAGAATAATTCTAATCTATGAGCATTTTTAGGTTTGTTATGTGCTTAGAGGCACATTATATTTGTATGGTAAAGCATGAATTTCAGCATACTGCATTGGTTTCATTGAATATTTGGTAATC
>Ga0210059_1005769_pt1 | contig 19870 bp, 10 predicted proteins | sample Ectturendosymbi2_FD_188042 | JGI IMG/M metagenome (GOLD analysis project Ga0210059, IMG submission 188042) | Ecteinascidia turbinata endosymbiont from Florida, USA - Sample 2 (SPAdes) (version 2) | ecosystem: Host-associated > Tunicates > Ascidians > Unclassified | place: Key West, Florida... | reverse complement strand
GTACTTACATATTACAATTGCTGTTGGGGCCTCTTTGAAAGCATGAAATTTTACATTATAATTGCTGTTGGGGCCCCTTTGAAAGCAAGATGCTTACATATTATAATGGCTGTTGGGGGGGCCTTTCAAAGCAGAGTACTTACACATTACAGTTACTTTTAGAGGCCCCTTCAATGAAGTTTAAATGCAGAGTACTTACACATTTCAGTGGCTGTTGGGGGCCCCTTTGAAAGCAGAGCACCTTCAAATTGCAGTTGCTGTTGGGAGCCCCTTTCAAAGCAAAGTACTTGCACAGTACAGTTTCTGTAGGGGGCTCCTTTGAAAGCAGAGTACTTACTTATGATCTGCTTTGTAGTCCATTATATGTGTGAATAATACGTTTTTCATCAAAACTAAGGAAAATTTAAGCGCGTGACACCTCAAGCGGGGGCCCCCAAAAAGGGGGGGCCTGAGGCAAGTGCCTCGCTCGCCTCCCCTTAAATACACCACTGCTTGGAGCTTTCTTTGGGGGGCTAAGCCCTAAAAAGCTATCCGATGTGGTGACGGGACTGGTTGAAGGTTTTATTTTTAGGTTTAGGGATTTAGGTTAAGGTTTCATGGTTAGAGTTTTAAGTTTAGGTCTCGGGTTTTAGGTTTAAAGTCTTTGGTTTAGGGTTTTAGGCTTACGCACTAATCCAAGCATGTAACTTTGTTTATTGTGCTTGTCACATGACATGCCCACTTCAACCAATCATGTTCCACAAAACGCAGAATAGTCTCAGCAGATATTTTGCTTCAGATGGCAAAATAGCCTTTGCCGATATTTTGCCTCAGGAGACAAAATAGGCTAGACTTCCAATTGTTTAGCGGGCCATGGGCGGGCAGGTTTGGAAAAGAATAAATGTTGTCTGTCCACGGGCGGTCCGGGCCTGAAAAATCTTGGACCGTGCCATCTCTAGTGTATGAAGACGTTCAGCCCTGGCGATGCACGCACGAAGTGGTGTTTGATCTTTATCTAATCATTTGCAAACAGAGAGTGCTCAAAAACTCTGCTTTGTTTGTATGCAGGACGCTGCCAAATGAAGACTGGTGGTTTGGTTCAAATGAGGGGGAAAAATAGAAATCAAAACGATATTTTAAATCCAACCAGTTTAGCAAGCCGAACAAATTTGGGGAGGTCTGACAAGTGTTTCATGGAAGGTAGGTATGTCAACAAAACTCCAGGAAAGAAATCCAACAAAGTATTTAACATAGAGTAATACTGAAACGAAATAAACCTTTTGAAACGAAAAGTATAATGGATAAAGATTTATCCAATTTTCGTTAAAATTCCTGTTCCTTTGCACCTGTAACAGTCATAGTTTTCCACCGATTAACGAGAAAAAACAAAATATTTTCCCGCTGATCACGTGACATTTACGGCTGAAGCCAAATAACTCCCAATGAGCCGTTGGACCATGTGATGAGAGTAATGATATCACAGCAGGTTTGCATCAGTGAAGTTTGAAACAAATGGAATATGCACAAGAACACTCTGCCTAACCTTCAACGATAGGAAAATCAAACTTTACTTCTGACAAAACAGCATAATCATCTTCTGAAAACAAACGTGAGCATCTCGGGAGAGAAACGTCAATTTTGTTCACGTAATAGTCCAATATTCGGAGAAAGAAACAGATTTACTAAACCAACCACTGCAAATCGGCTCACTGCAAATTTGGTTGGCAGCTGATCATTAAAGCGAAATTGACTTTACACGGAAAAGAAAAAAGAGAAAATAAAAACTCTTCTTTTAAAACCATTAAACTTGAAGCGATGAGCATGTACACGCAATTGGTTTGACGAACAAAGTAAGAAGCTTTCACACAAGAGGGTCAATGAAACGTTTGTAGAGAAACTATTCAATTAAGCAACAACCTAAAATCACTTTAATGCCACTCTCTTAAAATTCAGCGATATAGCTATCTGCCGTGTTTGCTGAAACAGATAGTTCGCAAATGTAAACCTTGTCAATTTTAATTTTGTCATGCATCAAGTTAATGGTGAAAGTTTTTCAATGAAACAAAATACTTGAACTGACCAAAACTTTCACAGATTTCCCTGGTAAGCCAAGCTGAAAAGTTCACGAAAATCCTGTTTAAAATTGGTCTGGCACAGGTGCAAGAATGCGGTAAGAGCGCATTTACCTCCGCTTAATCACCAGAAATCCCGAATAAATTTGTGTTCATAACATCATTTTTTTTCTTTCTTGTTTCAAATTGTGGGAACGATCTGCTGAAGTGATCTACGAGTTTTTGTTGGCAGTGAATCAAAACCTTTTTAAATAACTGCTGCAAATCGGCGAAAGCTGCGGCAAAGTTCAACTCAGAAAATTTTTCTTACATTGCCTGGCTGCTGTTCCCTGCACTCAAGGCAACATATTCGACTATAGAACACCTCAGGTTTGAGAGAAACAATTGATCAAAACATTTGATCCTCAAACGTTGTGAAAATTGAAATGCTTTCTTCAAAGTTGGTCTTTCAAGATTGTCACGTGACAACGCGAGAAGGCGATAGGAATTTGAACACAGAACAAAACTTAAGTTTCGAAACAGTAAACTTGACACAAGTTTCTTTCATGTAGGGAATACTAGGTCGAATTGTCCTTTTTGAATATAAGATTTCTACAAAACGAAAGTGTTGCGCTGCGTTCGCTATCTGCATTTCGCTTTGTAAGTTGTCAGTTGACAACTGGTTTGGCAAAAGCAGCGCAGCACAGGTTTTCCGTGATCCTGTTGAAATTTCTAAGTAACAGGACTCAGCAGCATATATTTGAAGGTCGCTCAGATAATTAAACTACGCCAATGACGACATAATTGCTATGTATGATTTTCCTGGGGCGAGACGTGAGACCAGTATGGACGCTTATGGAGTTTGCATTTTGCGCGGATCTGCGGATGTTGAGATTTTTTTGGAGAATTTTATACGTTGCAAATACAAAAACCTGCATAGTCATCAAACCAACCGTTTGCAACAGGCGTTCGTTCGTTAACCGGGGTGTGTTGACCACCTGGGAGGGTGTGAGCCCATCCCAAGGGGTTCGTGACGCGTTACTAAATTAACAAAACTGAATTAAGTTTGCTGTAATAAAAGTATGCGTGATATCAGTGCTTTTGGTGTTTTGGTAGACCCAAAACAGTCTCTCAAATTTTTCCAACAGTTTCTCAAAACACCGTAGAATCTCGCATTGCAACCACCGCCAAAATACATTAAAACCTTGCTTTATGACCAACTGACCATCTCGGTATTAAAATGAAATAGTTGTGGTCTCTCAAAATGTCTTAAAGGTAACCAAGGTTAAAACTTAAAAAACTTGCGTTGCGTCGTATAATGCACAATCAGGAATAGATCTTTGACACTAAGCGACTTGGTCAAATAATTCTTCACTCTCAATATATCAACGTATGTGCCATGGCAATACCGTTGAGGTCATAATGCACCTGTTTGATGAAGGTTTGTGGTAAGGCGTTGACATCTTTCTAGCGCGGTGGCTGCATGAGTGGGTTTTACGAGCTTTCTTTGACACATTTAGTGAATAAACTCTCAGTGTGTGCTACTTTAGTTAGCCTCTCTTAGTGTGTGCAACTTGGAGTTGGCCTCTTTATTTAGCCTTTCCAGGTCCTGAAGAAAGCATATCATCCGAGAACTTCGCATAACTCTTATCCCATGCAAATAACCAGTTACACGTGTGGTTAGTAAATTATATTTGTGTGATTACGTATTACAAGCGCACTTGTTTGATCGCTATAATTGAAAAAGCAAGCTTCATGCTCACGTTCAGACGTAACAAGCCTTTGAAAAATTAATAAACGCGTTTGTTCATCTGTTGGTATCATTGCGATGTGGCATTAGGACACTATGATCTTCAGCGGCAAATCATTGCGATATGCAGGCAACGTAGCCTAGTGCAATTCGGGATCAGATTACGCCACGAAACGTTGGTGGTTCCTAAAGACATTTGACATCGGCAGGGTGTTCGTAGGGGATAAATTAGGGGATCACTGGTATGCAGCGGTATTTTCTGGCATAGTTGTAAAACTGTGCATTACAAAAATTGTCTTAAGTGTTCTGGAAGGTTAAAAACTTATAAAATCGTTTTAATATAGCAGTGGTTCCCAAACGTTTTCTGATCGCGTACCACTTGTGGGTCCCGCACTGTCGCCACGTGCCACCTTATTCCAGGTAATGTCGATCTACCAATTACTGCAGCATCCGATCAAAAGTTTTGGAAGACCGAAATTGATACAAATGCGACATGAAGAAAAGGGCTGCAAGAAAATATAATGGCAATTTAACCAACAAGAAAGTATAAAAAATTCAGGAATTTTTTAATATAACCCACTAATTGAAAAGTATAGCTAAGAATATATTTTTGTGAAGAAAAACAAAAAGAAGGTCTTTTCGCGTACCACCTTGAAGGACTAAAATATAGTTAAATAATACTCAAAACTTTTCCCTCGTTTGCGAAGGACTTAAATAGATTTACACAACACAAAGTAAATCTTGACCTTAACCTCTACGTAAAGATCAGTCCGCGGCATTTTCGCCGCGGCCGCGTCGGTACTGGTTTGAGATAAGTAGAACGAGAAAATATTTTTGGGCAAATATCGCAAGAACCACCGACATCCACATTGTCCTCGTGGACAACGTGGGTGGCCGTCTATGGTGGGAGGCGATCTACATCAATGATTTTCAAAGGGCTTCCTTCCAGTGAGCCACTCTTGGCATTTATCGCGCAACATAGAAAGGTTCGAAAATTGGTAAACTGAGCCAGAACAGCTTTTCAGGAAATCCGCAAAAATAATACGGTTAACATTTTTTCGTCTCATGTCTGAGCAACTTAGTTGCGTCGTTCGTTATAATTGACGCAAATGTGCTGTGCAGTGCGAGTTCTTTGTTGTTTGGCGTTGCCTGTTGATTGGATGGATGACCGATGTGTGTCCCTGGGAGTAAGCCTGGAGCAAGGGTCTTTTGTGCAACATCATCTTCAATATTTTTGAACGATCTCGTAGTCACAATAGAAGCTCATTCCGTAGCTTTCATAAAGTCAGAGGTTTCAGAGCGAAACGCCAGGGCCTTAACTGTCTGTATTTTAAATATCACAAATGAAAGTACCTTATACGAGCAGCTTCAAAACGCAAAAAGAGCGTAGGAGAAATGTAGAAATACTGATTGATTGCGAGATGATTGCGTAAACTCATTCTTATCATTTTTGAAAATCATGAACTTTCATGCGACAAAAATGACATTTTGAAAAACCGAAAGAGATTTTGTAGAACGGCAAAAACGCTTCTGAAAATTGTTTTTTTAACTAAAGCCCATGACTGCGTTCTATGCGTTCATCTCGTGAATATTATTCCGAAATACACTTTGGTTTTTAGCCAACCTAAAGTAACAATTAAATATGTCATTGCATCGTTACACAGCTTTCTCATTTTGCCAGCAAAATGTTTTCTGCTTTTGTTCGGTAATTTCTGTGATTCCTTTCATCTTTCCGCCGTATCACTACAAACTTTCGTTGCAGTTATTGTACTGTTATACCGTATTTATTAAAGCTGCTATAAAACAAACTACAACTCGGCTTGTTTACCCAATCGTTTACATCAGTACGCCATTAAAAAAGTCTGAAAACTGCTCGACGCCAATTTTTACAGCTTACTACCGTATCACGAAAGGCATTTTGGAACTTCACTCTGCGTGGCTGCGTTGAACATTGTCGGATTCGAGGACGATTTAAGGAGCCAACTTTGAAAGCTGTGTTCAAAATTCTATGTGATATCTCTCTGCTTACAGAAAATAAGGCGTGCCTCGGGCGTTGCCTTCAACATAGAGGTCGGGGTATGTATCTTGGCAGTGGCGTCACGAGCATTTGCAGCACCTGAAAGCAAGGTCTGTTTTGCGCCCCTTGCTGGGACACCACCTTTGTTTGTTTCACACTATGGAACTGAAGCTTTGAATCCCCTCATTTTGCACCGACAACTCTTGTTCCTCTTTTCCCAGCACATGAAAGGTCGCCATTGCGTTACGCTTTAAAATCGTAAACCCTGGGATATCTCAAGAGACAACTAATGATTGCAGTGAATGCAAATGAGGAATGCTTGCGCGAATACATCAACGAACAGTGTGATGGCGTGCTGCGCTGAATTTTTATCGGCTTCGCACACCGCATTCAGATTCACGTCGTCCAGGCAAACTTGCACTTGCAACGTATACGAGTGCTCGCGAAGTTTCAGCGAAGCAGAGCGGACCTTTGGCTTGCAGAAAAGAAATCCTTTGCCAGTCGCTTTGGAGCACTGAAATATTGGGTCACAAATCACGCTAGACTAAGGAAAACGGTTCCAGTTTTCCCAGCCTTGTTGCAAGCACATGCAATGGTGATTTGTGTGACTGCGACATGCACAGAGATGTCCCAAAATCCCACTCGAGACAAACCTCAAAAAAACCGCCTTTCAGCCGAGACTCTTGTTTGACCTCTCTCCATCGCTTCAGCAAGACATTGTCCATCTGCTCTTGATCGTATGGGATCTAAACGCAGGCGCGAATGAACAGCAAGCCTAGCTACGCTTTTCACTAATCTTGCTACGTCGTGCTGCGCTCATTTACCAAAAGCATCCGGACCTACTTCCGATCATAATCTTACCTGAAGCAGCTCAAACGCGGCGAGTATCTCCCCTGCTTTCGTCACGCCTCGGTAAACTTGGTACCAGTCAAGTTTGGGAGGGAATCTTGGACCTTCGTACCTCTCGCCAACCATTTTGACGAGGGGCTTGGCAATTGTTCTACCGATATATTCGTTTTTGCCCTGAAAAGAACCAAAATTCATTCGTTCGATTTAAGAAGTGGTAGCATGCAAAAACGCAAGGTGGTCACGAGCAGCTTGTGACTCGCTTTCTGGCCAAGAAGCCAAAGAGAAACACGTAATGAAAAAGCAACGTTTTTCTCAATCATCGAATTCGTTCTGCTCCAACAGATAAGTAGTTGCTAAACGCGAACTCTCTATGGCAGATTACGTATACACACCCTCGAACTAAAACCCAATATCTTTCTCCATTGTGTGGATCACTCACCACTGTGTCCTTGTCAAAAAGTTCAATGATAATGAGGGGTGGATCATCCCTCAACTCTTCAGCTCTGCCGAACAGTGTAACATTCGGGATAATCAGGGTCTGGTCCCACGTTGGGTTCAACGTTTCTTCAATTACCTGTGGCAAAGAAGGTAACAGTTAGCTAAAAAATCCAGTGGGGTACGAGCGAACTAGTGTTTCAAAGTGAACAAGTATAAACTACTTCAAAACCAATTGACAGGCACGCGAAACGAAATGACGAATTTTATTAATCTCCTCGATAGCAAAGTTCTTGGCTAAAGAGCATCTTTTAAAGTCTCAAATTTTACACGTTGTCAAATTTGCTAAGAGGCAAGCTCAACCTGGGTCGTGTCGGTGTACGTTGAGAAGATAACTTTGGCGAAGGGATCGGACAGCCCAGTGTCATCTGATGCGAGAAGACCACGTCCCTGGTACATGTGAGCACGAAGCTCGAACTGCTGCCGGTCTGCAACAAGCCAATCATTTGGATAGCTTCATAAAAGTTGCAAATCATGTTTCAATTATGTATTTTTCCGTGGTTGAGCAAAAATACAGAATATCTACCAAAAACAAATTTAATCCTGGTTTTATTTATACATTTGCCGCAAACTCAAGGGGCATTTTTAAATAGTTTTTACTGTTTCAAAAGAGCCATCGCTTGCTTTCGTAAAAACAATTATTTGATTGGCTATAGACTGAAACGTTAAAGAATTGTGTGACTTTTGGAGAAACAAACAAATACATTTGACTGAAAAAATCGATTTTACCTGCATATGTGAGGTACGTTGGTGGCGAGAGGGCAGAGGTTGATGCTCGCACCACTTGATAACCCAGCGGTAGACCTTTGAGGAAGTCGCGCCTGTTCTTGGCTAACCCAAACCAGAAGTATACGTCCAGTTTGGCCTGAATGGCCCAACCGCTCGGACCAAGACTCTTCTTTCCTGGAAGCTGCAGAAACACGAGTTATATGAAACAAGCAAGACGTGCGCAAGACATCTACATACTTTTTTCTATGTTTTTCCGGGTGAAGCCACTCAATCATTTTGCATATCAACTCAAACGTTTGCATGACTTTGCATGTTAGAGGGTTTTGTGTATTCGCAGAAATAGCATTTTAAGCTATCTTAGCTGTGGTCGTCTCTCACATGCATGAACATTGCTGCAAGCACTCACTTACAGCGAACTTTTCGATACAACGTCAATAGTTTTTCAATACCCGTAGGAATAAAGTCTGAATTTTTCCGCAGTGTTTTCCGCACTCTTCTTGACAGACGGAGTGAAGTATTTCCCTGCTTGACACGCGCGCATAAGCCACGCGCTTTCTGCCGCTCAGCATCCAAATGAAGACATCTGGTATTGAGTGTTGCGCCTGAAACCGATCAAAAGACACACTCATTACTTAACAAAATACAGATGTTTTTGTACGATGAAAATGGTGAAGCATCTGTACAAACGTTTGCGTCAAATAGATCAATCGAATGCTTCAAATTGGTCATCCCAATGTTAACTCTTTTTTGTGTTTAATCGGTGATCAGTCCATAAGTACAAGAAGCAACGAACACATCCTGTGAAAAATAAAATGCTTGTCGTGCTCAAAGTTACCAGGAAATATTGTAGGAAGTAGATAATTAAAATCTTTATGCTCGCTGTTGAGACTTCGCGGAATCAGCCTGTCACGCTCTGCCTTCATAACTTGGCAGTGACTCTGACTGCACATATCCACATTTTAGCAACTAGACACCACAAAGGTGACTCAACGAAATCAGCTCGCAAACTAGTAAAACACTCTCCGAGCAAATTTATCTGCTCGCCCTTTTAGTGTCTTGTTGCTAAATTGTTGCAAGTGCCACGATCTGACATTTGTTAAGAAGAATAAACAGTCAGGAACGAAATACTCATCCATACATCGTCGGAAAGGAACTTAATCTTGGAAAGCAACGATCGCATTTTGTTCAGCTTTTCTTTGTATGTGCTCAGCCTCAGCTGACGTTGCAGTTTCTTCGCTTCGCTGCTTATCCAGTCCTGTGAGATTGCAAGGATATAATCAAACATCAGCTTGGGAGCAAAAGACGTTTACTCGAAATATTTGTTCGTGAATTTGTTAACATCATGAAAACTCAGCGTTCACTAGAAGTCCCCAGCGGAACAAATATCAACAAACAATTGATGCTTTGATGTCACGCACCTGGGGGTAAGTGCAACGTGTACGTATTTTATTTTTACCAATACTAAGTTGCATTAAAACGCATTTTATCCCATCAGCCAAGCCACCCACAACTAAAAACAAGTTTTGAGATTATCTACGGTGAATAGCATGCGTTTTTTATGTTGCTGAGATTAGTGATCAGTGTTTTGAAGAAGTGGTAAGCCATTAGAAAGAAAGATTGCATCGACAATGACAGCAAAATTACACCATTAGTAAAACATTGATGAAAACCTTGCCCAGCACCTAAGACGCCTAGCAGTGGAAGAAACAAAGCACGTTGAACAGCCAAATGTTTCGGACTTATCTGTCAGACTAAATCAGTTATTGCAAAAATTACCTTGATAAATAACACACGAAAGTTGCATATGAGCGATTAAATGTCTGGACAGTGAATGAGTTACGGGACATTAAACGTTTGAACCGCAGAAAGTGATCCGCAATTTTGAATAAGACTTACATTACACATGCAGAGCTTGAAAACACCAGCAATTCAACCAACAGTGATCTTTTACCTACAGCTATTTTGAGAATGCACAATGTGGAAACTTTTTACTGAGTTCACCTATCAAACTAAAATAGGTTAATAAAGGTTTTCGTGTTCTTACCAAACATTTTATATTTTCATGGTTTTAACACCCGATATCATAGAACAGCAATTATTCACTGTAATACTGAGGCTCGTTAAAACAAAAAGTTTAAATGTCACAAAACACTTCAGCAAGTCTCTAGTTGAATACCGTCCTTCACTTTAGTGGTCACTGCATCAATGAGCTGGCCATGAACGCTTCAACCGCAGTTAAAGCAAAAACGACGTGCTTGACATAAACAACTTTTAGGCAGCTTTTAGGCAGCAAGGTATTGAACGAATAAACCGTTGCAAAAAGCATTCATAGATCACTCGCGCCAATAATTATATTTTCAATGAAGTGTGGAGTGTGGACAGCAGATAAAAATCAATTTCACAAAAGAAACATCTTTTTCTTGCAGATGATTAAGCAAATGTGTGTAAAAGTCGATTAACAAGGCTGCCGGGCAAGGGCATGTGCGTTAACTTCACCGAGTCTTTGGCAACTCACAATCTCGCGAAGGCAGAGCTTGTGACGCTCGCGGTCCAGTCTTGTCTTTCCAGCTGCCGGCCCACCCGTTCCTTTGACAAGCCTGTTGAACATGGCGCACCCTGTTACGAGCTCCGCTGCAACGCCCCTCAACCGACGGTCTGGCCGATCCTGGCCTGTTTTGACCATTTCCTGAACGTCCTGAAGGCCCTCGTCCTGGAAAACAAATGCTTATAGCTTCAATTCATTGCCCTACAATTCAGACAAGGTTTCGAAAGAAAATACTTGACATAACATGAGAGCCGGAGATGTGGCCAACCGGTATCCTCACAAAACTTTGCAAATCTTGCTTGTGGACCAAATTTCACAGTTTTGGGGAGAAATTTGTCGGATTTAATTGAAAGGACCCAACTAAATACATGATGAACTTTCAACAAATCCAAGCACGTCCAAAATAAAGGGTGCTCGCCAATTTTCTGCTTTGACACTCACATGCCTTGTAGATGTGTAAAATGTACGCTTCCACGCAAACCTGCAAAATATCTCATAGATTCGCTTTGTTGAGCATCACTATTGCATCGAAATTCGGCAAAATCGGAAGTTTTTGTCTGACCGGATTGCTTGCCTGATTTGAACACTAACACTGTTCATGAAAAACTGACCCTTCGAAAGAAGCATTCATTTGCCTTCTGCGCAGCGTTCTGTATCCCAGTGTTATGACATTCAGGGCCATTGGAAATGGACGTGAAAGGCAACAAAAATGAACAGAAACAAGCATCCAAGTTATGAATTTTTGCAAATAGCAAAAGTTCAAGTTTTTGCTAAAATATTGACGGGGAGTTATTGGATGTTTTCAAAAATCACAAAATAATTGCAACACCTACGTATTTTTTAGAACAGGTTTTTTAAGGAAATTATTAGGTGCCCGGCATGGACTTGTAGGGGCCCGATTTCTCTGATTCTAGGGACCCGATTTTTTTTTATTCTAGGGGCCCGATGATAATTTTCTCTGATTCTTTCTCTGACCCGATTTTTAATTCTAGAGAGCCGAATCGGGTCCCTAAAACACCTTAAGAAAACCCTGCCTTAAAATAATTTTTCAAATTATATCTCTAAACATTGACAATACCACCTCTCAATATTGACAATACCGCCAAAGTTGTACAGCTGATTGAGCACACATCAACAAAGTTGATAGGTTGAGTTCAATGCCGTGTTGGGGGTCATACCGAAGACTTCAAAGACTTCTAAGACGGTACTTGGTGCCGGTCCCACCTTGTGTTCAGTGTTTATAATGCCTGGGTGAAAAGAAGCAATTCGCGCGTGGTACTGCCAATGACTCGCCACCAGCGCAGGTGATGGCCATTTCAAATCAACATTATTTGCATGGTTAACCGGAAATGAAAAAAAACGTTTGCCTGGTTAAAAGATTTTTGTTTCAGTCATTCGACGGTAAAAACGTATAAGATCTCCATAATTCCTACTCGACACGTTTTCAACTTTGATATAATTAAACTCACCAGTTTCTCTTCGATCTTGTGCATGATGTTCGCGTTGTATAAACGCCTTTTGTGATCGTGCCAGAAACTGGTCAGATAAAAGCAGGGCTTTTGCTCGAAGTACGGCATATGGAAGTAGCAACTGCAAAACAAATAAAGCACAAATATCTCCGCCCTTTTATTTGAGAGATCAAAGTGATGATGAACGAGCCTCATGCCAGAAGAATAGCATTGTTTTGCAAAAAATGGGAAAGTTTGTAATATGCGTCATAGAGGGCAGTGATTCGTAACCAGGGATGAATTTACTTTTGGAGGTGAATGTCACCCTTAGAGACGAATTTATTGAATTGCGATTTTCAACGAATGTTTATTAATGCTATACATCTTTGCAAGCAATAAATAAAAATGTTGGAGGTAGTTTTAGTTTGGGAAAATTGGCAAAGTGTTTGAAAAAGAAATTAAGAGTGTAGGACTACCAACCAGAATGTGTTTGAGTCTGAATTTTGTGAAACGTTTCAAAGTTAGTTTATTTATGTGATTTTACAGAGACAATGTTAGTTGCAGGGATAGACTCCGAAAATCATTTGTAGATGCATTCCCAAGTGCCACGTTCTTTTAAAAGGGCAGCACTCACCAATGCTAAGGTATTTTGTCGATCAAGCCAACATTCGTATCTCATTCCTACGAAGTCAGCTGTAAACGTCTTTACTAATACGTTAAAAATTATAAGTAAAAATGGCTAGACAAAAAGTTGTGATTTGCCTCGGACTTGACTTGCCGTGCTGCTCTGGGCAACCACAGCATAAGTGCTATAGACAAAAAATGGAGCTTTATGTGGAAAGGAAAACGTCCGCAGATATTATTTTATTACCCACAACCTTCACACGAGAGAGGTGCATCAGCAAAGGAAAAATGGTGCGATGTCCCAGGCAACAACAGTTCAGAGGAACGGATTTCTTAAAGGAAAGGGTGACACGTTGATATTACTTCTAGTAAGTGTTTTTGCTTCCAGCAGGTCAGTTTCGCAATCTCCGAATACTCAAAAACGTGTGTACTTGATCAGTGCCAAGCTTAAAAATTCGTTATATTTTACTTTGTTTTTTTCTGAAAAATAATTAAAAAAGGACGAATTTCTACAATCGTTGGAGACGCTGAAACAAAGAGGTTGAATTAATAATTTACAGCTTCCTCAGCCAAAGTATCAAAAGTAAAAACGAACATATTTACCACCAGCATTACCTATTGCTCGTTGTATCAACCAGAGCCACTCACTGCTATTGTACTAACAGAAAAGAGAAGACCAAATCTTAGAAGAAACTAAAGACCGGTTTAAGACGCAGGACAGATAACCGTCAACATGAGAGTTTCCAGCTGTCGAAAACTTTGGAATAATCTAGTTATTCCTTGTAAATGTCAACTGCAAAAACTGAAACCCACTTGTGAACGTTTTTTGTCTGTTCAAATGAACACACAACATCACTTTTTCGCGACTCTCAAAGACAAATAAAGCAGTTAGAAAGAAGCAAATGGGTGCGAATTCTTACTTGTCCGTAGTAAGAGGCCGCACCGGCGGAGTCAGCGGCCTCATGTTTGGGTCTTCAAAAACCAGAGTGTTCTTGAGCAAAGATTGACTTTCGTCTTCTGAATCTTCGAGCGAATCATCTGACGCGTTGCCGTCACTTTGATGACGTCGACTGCTGACGTTGGCGCCGTCGATGTCGTTTCCATAGTTACCTTCAGTTTGATAGATCCGCACAGTTACTTTCTTGCATTAAACCAAGGCACAAAATAGCGATACGCCGAGCTTCAGGACTTTTCAAAATCTACAAGACATGGAGAAAACGGCTTGCTTTTTTCCTTATTTTCACGTACGTTTGGGTAGAACGCAATATTCGACAAGCGTAACAGCAGCTTGGCAATCACGTTTTGTGCCATCAGCCTTACCCCGTTTTCCCGGGTTAAGGTTGATGTTTCTTAGTTGTGCAAAACACATTTATCCAGTGACATGAACATCTCCAACTATGAGAAGAAACATCCATCAACTCTATGCATCTTGGGCAATGCTGCTGCTTTGTGACATTTCGGTTTTGCAAGCAAAGTTAACCCTTTTAACGTTTTTGCAAATGCTAGTCCATGCCACCACACAAACATGTGTAAAGTATGAAGAGAACAGCTGACCGAGCATAAATTGTCTTGACAAGTGGCAAGAAACTGACCTAAGGTGACCTCAAAGGTAACGGGCTTGTCCGCCATGCTTTTTCCGATCGTGTTGGCTTCCAGGATCGAACCGAACAGGAAGAACTCTTCGATTTTCCCGGCACCGAGCTGCAATTAAGTTTTTTAAGTAAGGATTTTCATCTTCCCAAATAACTTGCACTACTATGAAACTCGTTCAACCTCACAAGAAAAGCAGCAGCCTCTCGCTTTGCAGAAGCCTACATTATGGTGTATTGTATTGTGTAACGTCTTCACTCCCACACCCAAAGAGCTAGACTTTTAACATGCATCGCAGTAAAGAGAAAAAACACAAATACGCGAAAGAAGACGAGGATATATACATTGCGGTAGTGTAGAGTATACGCTTGATGGCGCTAATGCATTTACTGTACTTTGATGAAATGCAAGTTTTTTAAGACACGCGCATGAATGACGCCATCATGATTATTATAATGAAGAACTGCAATGACTTCTAAATACATCGATATATAGAATGCATGAGGGAGTTGGAGGCTGCGAAGGACCAAGGGTCATCTAGGCTGCAGACCTCCCAAGGACGAAGCTGCTTTCAGTGTAAAGGGAACAGTGTATAATAGTTAGTAAAAGTCTTTTACTCTGGGTATAAAATGTAATATGTGCAAAGCAGTTGTATGGTAAATTGAAGTAAAATGCGTTGCAGGCAAGGACCAACCACCAGAAGAAAACGGTTTAAATTTGTCACATTAAACATTTACTGTTTTCACACATTCAAAAATATTCGTGTATGCCAAAGAGGAAATGCGTCAAACGTTATAGACCCCTGCAACATCGCAATAATGTCACGAGATTTAAGCCGGTTGAGAACCAGTCGCGCAATCATGATTTGCGGAAAAGAACTCGTCAATACATGCATGAGAACGGAAATGCATTTGTTTTGTAGGGATCCCACAACTTCATACACTGGTTTGATGCGACCATTTTCTGTGAACGCAACAAAAGCCTAACGATGTAATAAATAACAGAGATACTTCATGATTTGACACTTTCCACTGTAATAGCGATACGTAATTAAATCAATCCACTTGCTTTATGTACAACAATAAATAAAAACATAAAATATGGTTCTAGTAGCTGAGTAGTACATATTTCTTATACTCTGCCAGAAAAAGTGCCAAACACGTTTTATTTTTTATCTCCGGAGGAATTTTCGACCAGATTTCTATTGCACTATATTACATCATTTTAGCACCTGAGTTTGAACGTGCTTTTGGTAAATCAAATTGTCGAGTTTTGATTTGTCTTGTGTTATATGAATGAACATCTGTAATGAGTTTAAAATAATTGTTAAACGTAGCAGGTAACTGCGAGGTAGTATGTTTCTACATGAATTTGCTCACTTCAAGGTTGTATATATCTTTTAGTTGGAGAATTTTTTGCATTTTGTAAATGGTAGTTACTTTATTAGTCAAGCGTTTATCTGTGTTTAAGCATCTCATGGCGCGGTTTAAAACAACCGATATTGGCTGCAAATGACATGAAGCTGCTCTTCCCCAGGCAATAATCCCATACTGTGCTCGTGAGTTTATTAAGCTGTGATACAAAATACGTAATGTTTGGTTATTCACATAATGTTTAACTTTATACATTACACCAACATATTTGGATATAGTACAACACAACTGTTTACAATGCTCTTTCCAAGTCAGTTTTTCATCTACAATTATACCAAGGTACTTCTAAGTCGAAAGTCTTTTAATACGATTACTGTTTACTTTTATCACAAAGGATTCAGTGCTCACATGTTTGTTTGTGATCAACACATATTTTGTTTTGGAAATATTTAGTAAGAGTTTGTTTGCGGTTAGCCAATCCATTACTTTTGTCATTTCATGATTAACCGAGTTTTGTAATTTTCCCAGATTGTTGTCGCTTGGTGCTGCAGTGTGTTTAACGTCAATTACACCCCGATATCATTTGATGGGCGTGTCCGCCTTTTCGAAACTTACCTCAGACAGAGCAGGAATGAGTTCAACTTCGACGTCAGAAGAACCCTGATCTTCACTGGAGTTAATGTTTACCAGCTCGACAGACAACGCCACCAAGAGGCGAGCTCTACAATGCAAATTTCACGCAAGGTGGTCTGTCAGCAGCACGTGGCAAGCAAAATCAAACAGCTGTCTGAAACAAACAAGGTTGGCACAAGACAAAGATTGATCCTGGTGTAGCGTACATTTAATCAATGCGACGAAAATTTTCTCTGGGTGTTGGTAGGTACAATCTGTGCAATATTTTTATATTTTTGAGCGATTTTTTTTACATAAGAGACACTAAAATGCCTGCTCTGCTCAGCAAATGAAACGTAGTTTCCGTAACATTCATGGTGGCTGATTCGATGCAGCAGAAACGTTCTTTGTGATGCACATTGCAACATTTTCCGCTTCTTTCCCAGTCACTGCTGCAATGCTTCCGCTCAGTTGATCCCTCACCTGAAAGCAACCCCCTCACCAAGACCCGAGTTGAGGTCGGAATGCTCGTTGACCATCGTGTAGTTGCGAGGAGATCCGTACATATTGACGAAGGTCGGTCCGAACGTGGGAAGGAAACCTGAATGGATGACAATAAATCATGGCTTGTATGTGCTGCAGAAAAATATCGTCCAAGCTACAATTGACATCTCAAATGTATGAAAAGCTCAACTGTGCAGGTTCGCTTGTGCGATGCCTGTTTGTTCAGTTGGAACGTATTTCCCGCACGAAGCATTAGGCACCCGCGCACAACAATAAATTCATAAATTCCGGGGCTTAAAACGATCTAATAAACATCTTGTGTGAAAATCAGCAACAGCAAAAGCGAGCGAAAACAATTCTTAAGATTTGTAGTTTTGACTGAACAACAACATGATCTGTGAAAGAACATCACACGGTAAAATACCATCAAACAGCACGTCTAGATGAAATAAGGGTGCAACTGACCAGTAGCAGAAATGCGGCGAATTGAGTCATTGACTCTAGTCAGAATTTTGTATTACTGGCAAAGGCTCGTGCTTTTGGTGAAATTGAAGAAGTCAAACCCACACGTGTCACGACGTTTTTTATAAAAAAAACTCGATCTGAATCGGGATAGTTACTGTTTACTACAATTGTGTTCGTTTCACACCCAGCTTTATTTTACGGACTATGCCACAATTCTCCTGTTTTGCTTAATATGCTGCTGAAAAGATAAAGCAAAAGACTCAGAATGACTCAGCAACAAGCTGTGACTTGAACTTGAACTTGACCTGCCATGGTCAAGCACTAGAAACAACTTGAACCGAAACGTGTAGCACATGAATCTAAACAAATTGGCATTGGAGTGTTGAAACTTATGTGACAAAGGACTAACACCATACCGTCAACGCAATGTAACATAAACGTGGTTTTCCGAAACATAGGAATTTTGAATTGTCCTCTTTCAGCTACTTCACCATAGATTTTTTGAGATCCAACTTACTATTGTGACTTTCCAATTCCAAAACAAACGCTTGTTAAAAGATATCGGAAATGCAAATGTTTGGCCAACCTTTCACTTTAAATTTTGTTGAAACTGCATTTTGCTGTGGCTACAATTAAACTTCACACATGCTAACCTGTGCCTGGATTGTAAATCTTTAATCTTATTTATATCTGTCAAATATATAGAATTTTTCTGTATTACAAATATTTTAAGCAGAAAAACACACTCCAGAAATAAAATCATTGCATGCAAATTAAGATCAAGTAAAATCGCCATTGCACACATCAGCAAGGAATTTAAGCAACGAAGGTTCATCATCGCGTTATATGCAGCAGCCTTTGTTAACCATAGACTTCCATTTCATGCGTATCACACCTGACGTCGGCCTTCTGACATGAAAACGATTTAAAAATGAAAAACCGGTTCAACCGTTCAACGTGACACCCCTGGAAGATGAACATGTCTGACCAATCGTTATTTTTAACAGAAAAACACCGGCATGGACATTCCATTTGCATGTGATACGACATTAGCAAACTTAATTTCTTTCACCAATCGGCCTTTAAATAATGTAAATTCTAATAAATGTTAACGGTTTGTTAGTAAATCATTTCATGCCACAGACTTCTTGGTGGCATTTAGCGAACGAAAAGCTGACCCGAAGAGTTAAATATTCATTTTAACACAATTATGGGGATTACTACGATCAGCTTAATCATGCAAAAAATCAAACGTCATCGCCATGCTTCAATTACAGTAGACCAGCGACGTACATGCGGTCAAGTGTAAAACAGCAATATATCAAACTGATTGAAGGTGAAGTACAATGCCAACAGCACGTTCGACTGGCGCAAATTCACACTGCTGCAGCAAAGTTGTCTGGCAGCAGCCCTGCTTGACACAGTCGTATCAACTCATTAGTGAGCTACGCACGCCAGCACCACGTCTAGAGTACAACCAAAAACATTTTACCGAAGTGAACTGTTCCATCCATCGGAAGGCATAGTTGGATAAAAACAAGAATTTTTTCAACACAAAAGCTATTGCACACTGAAGTTAAACACAACTGGAACAAATTAAAAGCTACATTGTCTAAACATAAAAAAGTTATTCCGCTGCTGAGCAAATCATATGCTGCCTTTGTTCAGCTTGATTAAACGTCTATAGTTTCGATCAACTCTAACATACTGCAGATGGAAAACTCCATCACTAAATACCATGACAAAGGATTTTAGGCTATACTCCTGTCAGTAACGACAATCAATCTGAATTATTTCAACAAAGACTTTGAGCAAACAAGCCCAAATAAAACTCTGGAGCAATAAAATTGGGATGGACTTAACAGTTTCAACACTGAAGACAGCCTTAAAAAACTATACATGTTTTGTTTTGAGTCGCTTCAAAATTATTCTTTAATCCACCTTCAGTCAAAAAAAAATAAAACCCTTCTCAATGATTCACATTTTGTAGAATTTTTAAGGCATAGAGGAAAGAGGGCAACTATACAAACATATTTAAGCAAATGAGCTCAATTAAGCCAGAATACATTTAACTTTCAAATTTCAACTTCATCATGCAAAACGCCAAATACATGAGAAAAACAAAATTTTCGATTTTAAAATATGCCGTCAGGTTTTGGCAAATAGAGGGTGACACACAAAAAATCGGTCATCACCTACACTTGAATAACTCTTGAAATAATTAATCAATTCTTTTTATTTTTCAGATTTAACAAGTAGAATTAGTGTTCTAAATTTGACCTTCGAGATGCCATGGACTACTGAGCAAAATATATTTATAGTTGAGGAATATTTTCGGCAGAAGTCTATCCACGCAGCTCAATTGCAATTCAAAGAACGGTTCGGATGTCGTGAATTTCACGTGAAACAACATCTTCTGGGGTAGCACACTCTCTGAGCACTGTCTGCAAAGGCCATTGCACTCTGTGAAGTGCACTGCCTTGGTTGCCATCTCCAAACATGGCATCGTTCGAGGACGACAACGAGCGATCTGTGACAATCAACACCGAGGGATATGTCCAGGTGCTTGGCAAGTTCTGGACAGCACTTGGTCGATGCAGAGAGGTCTTCAGGGTCCTCCAGTGGTTCCAGCAGATGGTGCCACCCCCCGCTCCTCAAACGAATCATTGGCATGGCTACAGCAGCGTTTTCCTGTCCGAATGATCAGCAGCAGGTGTGACCCGCAGTGGTCGCCGCATTTACCGGACTTGAACCCCCCAGATTTTTATCTGTGGGGATACCTTAAGGACAGGGTGTATGGCAACAACCCCCAGACTATCCCTGACCTGAAGGCAGCAAT
>Ga0210059_1005768_pt1 | contig 19871 bp, 16 predicted proteins | sample Ectturendosymbi2_FD_188042 | JGI IMG/M metagenome (GOLD analysis project Ga0210059, IMG submission 188042) | Ecteinascidia turbinata endosymbiont from Florida, USA - Sample 2 (SPAdes) (version 2) | ecosystem: Host-associated > Tunicates > Ascidians > Unclassified | place: Key West, Florida... | reverse complement strand
CTCAACGTCCTGAACCGCCAGGCCATGTAGTCGGTGGAGAGGTCGATGGATTGGACATTGGAGGACAACATGATCGACGGTTTGTTCTTCTGCACCACACTCACAGGCCGCAGAGGAGGAAATACCTCATTTGTACAAGTAGGAGCCCAAACGTCCGACACAGCTGACCCACGTTGTTCTTGGAAGGGACATTCCAGGAGGGTGGGCGCCGATGTCGGGGATGAAAATGCGGAGTCTTGTGGGGTTGTCTGCCCACTCCACATTCCATAGGTGATCCACTCACTGCGCCGCACGTACGTTGTTGTTGTCAGATAAACTGATGAGATGTTGTGCAGCGCGTACAAATGGGTGTTTCGATTTGAGGCGCCGTGCATTTGCACTCGATGGACGGGTGAGCACGTGTGTCGGGTTAGGATTAGAAAAAGTATATTAATTGAGGTCTAATGCTAAGTCCAATATCTTTCAGTTTTATATTTATTCCCGTACTGTAGCACGTTGTGGGTATCTGACATCTAATCAAAAAGTTTCAATTTACACAACACACATCAAAAAAACAATTGTCAAACTTTATTCCTTTACTCTGAAAAGGAAAATAACTGACAAACAATAATAGATCAGAAATTTCGCAGAGGTCAGAAATGTCGCTCGACACCGGCAAGCCGCCTCATGAGCACGACGCGTGACGTCAGCTTCTTACGAAGTGACACAAGGTGTTGGCGATACGTGAGCGACCTGTTCAACGCTACTCCGAGACAGGGCCGGCCCTTAGCCGATTGGATCGATTCAATGGCGTGCAGAGGTCTGGTGGCACCCGGGGCGACTGCGTGATTGTGTGCCCCCCTACCACATTCCAGTATTGAGCAGTGGCGTATGGTGGTCATTAATACTGAAAATGCGCTGTTTGTGACGTCACAATATGACGTCATATTCACGTTTGCAAACCAACGTTTTGGTGAAGTTTGTTGACACAACATGCATATTATTCTACGCACACTCTTCGTACAGTGTATCATAATAATTAGCATAAATTATCAGCGTTCTAAGTTAGGAGATCACTCAACGTACGCTAAGACAGAGCAGTTCATAACTCCAAAAATATCCGCCAACACATTAAAACAGGGGAGTAGAACACACTCAATTCTACGTCAGCGCAGTTCACTACTGCACAAATATAAGGCTGCGCATTAAAACAATGGAGTAAAGCGCACTCAACGCTACGACAGAGCAGTTCACAACCAGGGCTCCCATTCAGTAATTTCTAATAAACCCAGATTGCACATCAAGACAACAGAAATGTTATTGTCAAAAAAACATATGAATGCAAACACTTGAGGTAAAACGGTGCTTAAAATACTGATTTGTGCCACTTACAGCTTCTATTCTAAATTTTCGTGTGAAGCGTTAACATCAACATTGGGATCATTTTTTTGTTGCTCAGGACATTTTACATCAACCAATAATGCTGGTGACATACTTCATTATTGACATCTCTCGCTAATTTAGGCTTAGGTGCAAGCCTACAATATAGCCTCCAGCCTATTTTTCTTCGCTGAGAGATTTCGGTTATTTGTTTCATATTAGTCTTAAAATTTGCCGTAACAGCATACACTGGTCTATATTTTTGGAGATGATTATGACCGAATTGACCTAACTTTATTCGCTCATTTAAAAAAATTCGGTATGTGACCGAAAAAAAACTACCTTGCCTCCAGCTGATATTCAAAGACCAGATGGGGAATATGTAGGGCCACATTTGCTATCGAGCTTGGATATTTCGTGAGATCTTGAGCTGCAAAGGAATCTTAAATCCCTAAGTTGGCAACAAATCCTCCAAAGGAAATTGTTTTTTATTTTACATGAATAGGGCAACCAAGAAATTTCAACATCCAGTCGTAAACACTGTTTCATCAATTTCTTCAGCTGTCGTCTGGAATAACCATCCACCCAAATGCAAACCTTTCACTTGTACTGTATATGCAAGCGCATGTTATTTAACAATATTACTTCTGCTGTACGCGCAACTGCATGGCTGCCTGTACTGGATGGTGGGCAACCTACAGTATTCCATATTTGTGGAGAATCCCAATTACAAAAATGTTTACAAACATTTGGTTTGTTGTAAACCTACAGTATTTGATAGTGATATTGGTACGGGTGTGAAACAGACTGAAGACGTTTTGCTTCGCCGATATAAGCACTTTTTTCACCTGATGATCGCAAGCGAGCACTGTAATTATTGGAAGATATGTTTCATTTAGTACTATATTACATTTACTGCAGCTAATTGCCAAAATTTTATCTTAAAAAATCATATTTAACCGGATTTTTAATAATTAAACCTAGACACCCGGATGGACTCAAAAGTCCCAGATCTGGGTGGAGAAACCCAGCAGTGGGAGCCCTGTTCACAACTGCAAAAATATCAGGCTGCGCGAATGTCTCGTCAAATAGCAGTCGAGTAGAGAAAGTATATGGCTGGGATGGCGGACACCCAAAGTTTGACAGTTTGAAACTTGTAAACTACACAAGAATTGAGAATGCGCATAAAGTACGCAAGCACACTTCCGCTTTTCAGCGTGTGACTGTTATATTTAAAACTACTGGGGGGACGGAATAGATATGGGCTTGTGTGAGCCATTATGATCAATCCGCCTGAACTGCCAATGACGAATCTCGAAATGATGTACATATTTCAAGCACAGGTGTGTGGCTGTATTCGCACATATCTAGGGCTGCTACATCAAGAAACGAAAAGGGAAACTGGTGATGCATCAAAAATTCAAGCTAATTGAAATAGGACATTTTTGAAATTTGGCTCATAAAATCAATTAAACATCCATTATTAACTTTCAAGCCTTGTTTGTGATTTTCCCTTGATCGCACGATCTGGAAAAGTCACTTTGATTGGGTGTGTTCCACACACCAAGAGTATAGGTCCCTGGTATTGAACTACTGAAGAATGCGAGAATTACTGGCATTTGAATATGTACAAACTAGTGTTGACAACAAAACAAGTTTTGAAAAATAAAATGCAGCATGTGTTAGTAGCCATACAATAGGAAAAATAACCTATTCACAGCCCCCCTGCCTTGGATGTTCGACCCCCCCCTCTGCAAGCCACTGGATCGATTGCTTCCAATCGGGCCCGCGTCAATGGGGGCCCCGCGCTTTGCCTACTACTAGCCTAAGCAAACTTACATTTTCAGTCGAAGCTGCTTGTGTCATGTCGGCGTGGGACTCACAGTATTTTTAAGCGTGGGGCCCGTTACCAACGAAAATCAAAGTGAACTGCGCGGTTTCTAATGCCCTTAATCCTCACAATTTGTTCTTTTATCGTAATAAAATGGCAACTCTTTTGCGAGTTTTTTTGAAGACTTGCAGGTTGCTTGTTTTTGCTGAAAGCTGCTTGTTTTTTGCAGATTTTTTTCTGCGAATTACTTTTTTCTAAATTTTATGGCATTTTTGCTGTTTCAATTTGCTGCAAAACGAAACTTGGGCGTGTCTTTGTGTGAATTTGTTCATTTTGGGCTTGTTTTTTCGGATTTGTTTCCTTGTTTTTGTTTTTAATTTTTCTGCTGTTTTTTTTTGTTTCGCTCAATTTTCCAACCAAACGCAATTTGGGCTTGTTTTTGGTTAAATTACCCATTTTGTGCTTGTTTGTCAGACTTGTTTGTTTTCGCCAAATAACCTGGCATCACTGTTGTGCACTACATGCAGTTACTGAAGGCATTTTGAGGCAGACAGTCGGCTTTTTTTGCCATGAAAACGAAATCTAGAAACAGGCTTAATGTGGAAGATGACTTGATCTGTGCCTTATCATGAATGAAGTCTCGAACATCTTTGCTTTCTAACAACCAACAGGTTCAGCCTTCGCATTAATTTTAGCGCATGTTGTGTTATTAGTAGAGTCATCTAAAATCATGAAAGTCATTTTTTTCTGTGCTTCAGGAAGCTATCAAACGAATGTTGAAACAAACATCACACCCATACGAAGTCTATAACAAAAGTTATAAAGTCATAAGAAGTCGTATTTTCCATGTTAGGTCATAAAGTAATATTTTCAACTTTATTCAATAAAGAAGCCATTAAAACAATCTCAAAATATGAGATAGAACTACTATATTGTTAGGTCTAAGCGTCATCCTGCAAATTGCACCCATTTGGGCACCCTGAAAATGTTGGCAAAGACGTAGGTGAACCAAGTTATTTGGGCGAAATGTAATGCACTGCCTAAAAATACATGTTCTTGTTGCCTCAAAGAAGTAAACCAATGTTCATGCATGTTTTCAATTTGCTTCAAATCAAGTTAAGAGGAGGTGGGGCACAGTAGGACTAGGGGCACAGTCGTCTTTTTTGATTTATTCAAAAAGTTAAAAACGTTGAGCTTTAAAATTTCCATGGAGAATTAGTCTCATATCAGCCGTAGTACTAAAGTGAATCTTTCCTTGATAGGCCGCCGTTGTTACGAGTTACAGAGCAAGTTGTGTTTTTGCTACCCAAAAGTAATTTATAAAATCATATTTGGATTTGGGTTTCTACCACGTAAATCAACATCTTTTGTTCTGAGTTTTTGTGGCGTTCTAGTCAGGGCAGTGCAACATTATTGGATAATGTCAGATTTTCAATTCTGTTTAAATTGAGTTGGTACTTCTTCATTTTATTTTTTCGATATGCATGGGGCACATCTGACAATAAAAAATGGGGCACACTCAGCACATTGCCACTAGGTCTAAACAAGGTAAAGCTTGTGGGGTTATATTTGAATGCAGTACAGAAGAATTGTGATCTATGAGCATTTTTAGGTTTATTATGTGCTTAAAGGCACATTATATTTGCATGGTAAAGCATGAATTTCAGCATACTGCATTGGTTTCATTTAATGTTTGGTAATCATAAAAATTTGTTTTACCATGCAGCGATTGTGGGTAATTAGAATGTAAAAAAAGTGGAGAGGCAATCAGCAAGTGCCTATTTCACATGGGATATCACGTGAACATTATGCAATGCACACAACCCAACTTTTTATTGACCTGTCAAGTGTACCCCATGCTCATGTCGAGTGTGCCCCAGGCATGGGGCACATTCGACAGAAAAAGTACGCTTTTTAAATTGATTGTAAATTTTTTTCTGAAAGGCGTTGTTTTCATGTTTTGACATGATATTGCGCATATAGAGTTGCTTTATTGTGTGACAAAGTTTGAGCTTGTTTGGACTTGAAATAAAGTAGCAGTGGTTGAAAATGCAAAAAAGTGTCGACTGCACCCCAACTTCCCCTATATGTTTTGTTCATGTTTATGGGGCTACAATACCTTATGCCTATTTTCGCAGGTAATGCTTCTTTGTACAACAGTTGTATGTTCTAGCTCAGTCATTTTTGTTTCGTCATATAAAGTCATATTTTCTGAAAAATAAAGTCAAATTATCAGCTTTTTTAGGTCAGAAAAAATGGCCCTAGTTATTCATGCTGTTTTTAGTTGTTTTTATTTCTGCTTTGTAGCCTACACGTGCAACGGTTGTTGCATTGGAGAAGTTGTATAGTCGGTGGGCCAAGGTCCCTCTGTTTGTTTACTAAGTGCTTAAAAAGGTTGAGAAAAAAAAGGCCACTTTGAACCCCTGCCTTCATGGGCGTCGCAATGGGGGGCAAGGGGGGGGCCAAGGCCCCCCTGTATTTTGAAATTTTTAGCAAAAAAATTTGTTTTTTTAGTTTTCAGTGGGAAAAAACAAATTTCACTACTTTTGGCCCCCCTGGACAAATTTTGGAAAAATCTCCTAGTGGCACCCCTGGAAAAAATCCTTCCGACGCCCATGCCTGCCTTAGTGCATGTGCGTCACATTGATCAGTGTGGCTCTACACGTGAGCGTTTATGCTTTACACTAACCGTTGTGAAGAGTCGTCCTTCGCTGTTCATTCCCAGATACAGCAAAGTCTCGCATTGCTGAATGCTCACTACGCGCAGTCCGACAGGAATGAGGTAAAAAAATGTCGAAGCATCGGGGTCCTTTTGTCCTTGCACATTCCCATTACTTGTATCCACCGATAAATACAATCCGTGCTGAGATAGGAGCTGAGTCTTCACACCCTTCAGTTGTGATTCTAGAAAAAAAAACTTCGCGAATTCGAGTTTTTATCTCTTGTATCGTCAACGTCATGATATCTTCATCAATTTCTGGGACAAGCTTCAACTCCATAGTGCAAAACGGTGACTTATTAGTTATTATGTAATCGAATAATTCTATTTAAGACATTCCCCACCCACAACACTTTTTCTTAAACAATAAAAGCGCTCACCAAACAAGGCGATGTCGAATCACAACTAGCTGCGGCGATGGTACCTGCCTAAAAGCGTGTGGAATGTAGTGGTTTCGGCAAAGATGCTGATTTCGTTCAAAAATTGTTGAAAACATTTTGTCTGCAATAAATTGTTTAAAGCAAAGAAAAGACCCCGCTTCAGAAATACTCGTCGAATCATTACATGCCACTGCCCTTAGTGTTGAATCAAGTCAATTCGAGTTGTTTAAAAAAGTGACCCATGTCGAGTCATATAAACATCCACTCGATTTGTGTCAAGCAAAAACACGGCGCGAGTCGATTCAGTGACTCCACTTGTGACATCTCTGCAATCAGTTTACCTACTATTCGGGAAAGTAGTGTATCTGTACATAAATAATCCAAGTCCAATTTAAAAGTGCAAGAACTGTGTCGCAAATCGGAATTACAAAAACAACTATAGCTAAGCTGCTCTTGAAAACTTCATGTCTTCAGTATATTGTAGTGATCCCAAGTAGGCCAGTTCACTTTGAATCTAATGTTTTCTTTTCAGGAGAATTGCATAGATATTTGCATTTATTGCTGATAAAACATTTCTGAGGGGTTTTTGCAAATACGAATTTTCAGTTCCATCTGATAAAATGCTGTTCTGAACAATTTTGTGGCAATTTTGTAAGTTTTCTGTTTAAGAAACATATGCTGTGAAAATGCTTGAAGAAGTTGACATGTGGGGTTGTAACAGGTCGTTCTTAACGAATGTAGCAAAACATTTTGGAAAGTGAAAGAGTATTACACGAACGAAGATTTCTCCAAAAGCGATGTCAAATGGAGAATATTTTACCAAAAAAAATTAAGCCAACGTTTTTGGTAGGGTAATGATGATGTCACGACTAAGTTTTTGATTTACGAAAAACATCGTTTACTCTTAATTCTTATCACCCGACATATTACAGAGGGGTGTTGATTTTGGATTTTCTGATGTTCAAACAAGCTTGATTTTTTAGTAACTCCTTCGGAAATATATTTTCTCGGCTGACGAAAAGCGAGATCTTGGTGGTTTATGACATAAACTTCGTTGTATTTTATTTTTCATACATGGAATTATGTTGCATACAGCCATCCCTTGGCTACAGCAAAAAATAATGTCTCTTCATTCTCAGTCCTTGCTGCAGCAATTTTTCGCTGACGCTTTTCAAGGTTGGACTACTCGTACCAAGCAAGGTCGAAGGCAGGTTTATTTTTCTGACAATTACATACCTATTCAGAGCATAGACTTGCGTGAATTTGCTAATGCATCAACAAAGCAGGAACCGCAATTTTGATTAAATAGAAAGCATGATCTTAAAAAACATATCTGAAAATTTATAACTTATTCAAAGTTGGTAAAAGTTTTATAGTTCATGGCTGCCGTGCCACTGTTTAGCAAACTTCCTTTGATTTTCATTCAGTCATTCTTCTGCTTCTCATGCTTCAAATAACGTGCTTATGTTCTCTGTGATAAGACACTGAGCGAGGAAAGTTTCTCCGTTTTTGTAAACTGTAATATTGCAGCAACTGATTCTGTGGAAACATACCACGGTTGCTAGTAGAAACGTGCTCGTCATGTCTGATCGAACCAAGCATAACTGTTTCCTCCATTTTCTTTATAAGTACGCGAAGCTCGTTTTTAACTGTGCAGCTGATACCTGGCCAGAACAAAGTTATTGCTTGCTCAAGTCATAAACTACAACGTCCTTGCACTTTCTATGAAAAGGTATCTCTACATCACTGAGCTATTCTGTTTAATATTTTAAAAGGCTGAGGAAACCAGCTGCATTCACGTAAGATTAAACACTTATCTTCCAAACAAAACAAACAGAGGAAGTGATGCCTGCATAATTGACATTTTAATAATTCATTTTATGAAGAAAACACCTATTTTTCATACGACTTTTTCAACAATAGTACCTTTCTCTTTTGCATCTTTTATCACAGCAACAAACACTTATTTTAGTTCAAAACCACGATGTCACCTAAAAATCACAATCACAGCTACGAACTTCATTTTAACAACTTTAATTGCATTCTACCTTTCCATGCCTTGTTTTGTCCGGAAACTTTGAGCTTGTCCATGGTTATTCAGTTATTGCTTTCACTTTTTCGCAACAGAAAAAATCGTAGATAATGCAACATAGGCATTCCAGGTCAAAAAAGGTTTTATAACAGTGCTGGTGATGCGCTGAGCAACAAAAGAAATCCAAGTTCAAGCAAAGCAGGGCAAGAAATCTCAGCCGCTCAGCAACTGAAGCAGCGAAGAGGCTTTTTCCGGGTGAACTTTGCTCGGGTCGGGAGTTGCCAGTGCTTCATAAATATTTTAGTATTTGAACGGCGCACATCTCGTTCTATATGACTTTGTGAAGAAAGTGGTGCTACAGCTTTAAACTGATCAATATTTAAACACAAGTAACGGATCAATATAGATTCCTTTGTCAGTTATTGGTAGCCTCTAAGCACTATTTCAAGTTGAAGCAGTACAACAGAGTTCTAAATCCTTGTGGTGCCGACTGACAAGGCTCCATTTATGGATCCAACAGTCTCATTAACAGGGCAGACTGAACTCTTCAGCCATGCAAGGCTATCAGTCTTGGTATGTGGAACGGACGGGCAGGTGTGAAATATTTCTACACTCTGGCAACCCTTCACTTGATACTGGATCCAATATATTAGTTATGCAATTGCTTCGGACTCTCTGGTAAATTGCGAAGAGCGGTCTAGCGAGGACTGAGCAACTCAGTGACCCTAACACTTGAATGAGCTCACTTTGAAATTGTTTCTAAGTGATCATCATCTCCTGTAGAGGTTTTCTACCACACACACATAAGCTCTGTTTCAAAATGCTATCCAGTCTCACAACTCTTTGCTGCTATACTTTGTTTACAATCATCATTGATACATTTGCGACATATAGCGCCGCGCATTGTACACGATTTATTCTACAACGGCGCTGTGTGATATTCAGACCCGGGGGTCTTCGCAAAATTTTTCGCCCCCCCTTGGAAAAATGTGTTGGACATAGTTTAAAAAATTTGGGCCACTCTCAGAAAACTTTTCGCCCACCCCTGGTGTCCCAAGTTGGTTACGGGCCTGGTGATATTAATGAGTCAAATTAACTTGTGTTGTGTTTGTGGAAATCCGCTGCAGGATCTTTTTTCATTTATTGTGTGCTTATTCATTTCTTTCTAGGTTTTAATAAAGTAACGAAAGTATTCGTTCAATATTATTGCATCTGCACCTTTGCCAGGTGTTTGTTCTCGCAGGAATTTCGCTCCATATCTGTAATGAACGGCTTTGCGTGAAAGTTTGATTATGGAGCAGAAAAGCGTTCTCAATTTCATGATTCCATGGTTTCAATCATCATCGAAGAGAGTTTGAATAACAAGTCTTCAGTTTATTTGTATCATATGAGGTTTTGCAATGTGTCGCGTGGTATTTGGTGTTGGATAGTTTGCTAACAGGAATGCACCATACAAGCAGTCCTGAAACCCCGAACATGGAAGTTTTACATTCACCACAGGTGCCATGTTAAACAAGCTAAGCTTGCATTTTGATTATTTTTGTGGCTGCAATTTGTGGCAAGTCGAAGTTTTGCTTCTTGCTGGAGCAGTTAGGGTTGAAATTCTTGCGCAAGAATCGCTGCAGTGATTCACTCAGCGGCCTTGGATGGAATACCCAAACATTTTATTCAGAAGGCGGCAATCTACCACTGAGCTATATGTAATCATGAAAAGTGCCCGACTGCGTTCAATATCTACCAAAACTTGCTAAAAACAAGTCGTTTTATAACTAATTCCGCTTACCAACAAATTTTTTTTCGCTCATAAGGGGAGGGTGTTTTGGGAGCAAAGGTGGGTGGCTGAATCTGAAAATAGCATTAGTTTTCTGAATTGGATCTAGTTTTTGAGATGCAGCTAAACCATTTTTCCACGTTTGGACGTATCGGTGCATTGTGCAGACCCGTAACCAGCTTGGGACACCAGGAGGGGCGAAGACTTTTCTGAGAGTGGTTTCAAATTTTTTGAACTATGTCTAATATTTTTAAACTATGTCTAACACATTTTTCCAGGGGGGCGAAAAATTTTCTAGGAGGAGGAAGCCTCCCCTGGTTACGGGCCTGGCATTGTGCATCCTCTGCGGATCATATTATCCCTGAGCGAAAATGCTTCCAGATACTTAGCATTACTTTTAACAAGATGGACGATTTGTTTCGTTTGGTATCGGTTCTCAGAATGCATTATTTGTTGAAGTGAATGGCACTGTAACTAAGCAAGGGAGGAACTTTAGACATACAGTAATCCGTGCACATGCACAAGCTGCATACCAGTTAACTATAACTTTACAAGAGTTACACAAGCTATGAAAGCGAAATAAGTTTTGACAATGACATTTTGCACCGTTGAAAACAAGAGACAGGTTTTATTCACTGTACGCAGCAAAATATGTCAAAGGTGAATTTAGTCCATCTCATGAAAAGTTCTCTAGAGTATGATTCACGCTTCTGACTTTGCAGGGAACAATTACTCACAAGGGTCCAGCAGTAATCAGACGTCAAGTGACAATCACATCGTCCCCGACACATCTCTTCTATGGAGTTGATATCTTGATGGAATCGTTTACTTTGTTCCTCTATCTATTAGATCACCGAGGATTTCTGAGAATCCATCTAAGTGGCTGAATAAGTAGTGAACTTTCATGCCCATTCTGGTTCTAAGAAGTTGGAGGTTTGAAAGCATCAGTTCCACAAGATTTTGGTAGTTGTCTGCCTTCGTTTTCCGTAAGAACTCCTTCACTACAGCAACACACGGACACCAGGCAGCAGACTCAGCTGCAGTCATAAGCGAAAGAAAGGCTCGATCAATTTGTGAATTTGTGATCCGTCAAATATTCCGGCTTTGACTTTCTGATCACTCAAACCAGGAAATGTATTACAGATGTATTGGAAACAGGTGTCATTCTTACCCAATGCTTTGACGAATTGTTTCAAGCCCAGTTTTATTTACAATGGGTGAGAGGATGGTACTGTCATGGTCAACCAATGGTTCATTCGTGATGTTTTTCTCTTTCATAACAAGCTCTTCATTCATGGACAAATCCTTCCTTTACCAGTAGTGGTAAATAGCTCTACTATCCCACAGACAAAGGAAGCGTGGGTACTTGGCATAACCACTCTGCTTCCTAGCAAAACGTTGACCATTTTTAAGTCAACACATATCACCCGCTGTATCAGGGTACAGCCATTGTTGTCAGAAGACCATAAATATTGTTGCAAAAGATGCAGTTATTTTCTTCACTAAAGTAACAATTAAGAGCTTCAACGTTATGTTGGTCGTTGAATCAAGAATTCCGTGTTCACTGAGACAAGAAGCCAAGATTTCAGTTGTCTCTTCTGACAAAGCTAAGTCGTTAGGCTGCCCAGACCGAAACGCTTTACATTAGTTGTTTGCATTTTTGCAGGTGAGGCATATATAGAATAACTGCAATTACTACAGTCACTGTCTGTTTCTTCTGTTGTTTCAAACAAATCAGCATCTGAAATAAGGTTTGACAAAGATGAAAGACGAGGACAGGAACTTCGCTGCAATGTGACACTAGCCTTCTAGCAGACTCTATAGCCAAGATACTACCACGACTTCTTTTTGAGACGGTTCCATCCTTCCATGTCCGCCATGCAGAAGTGGCAATCGTCATGGTGGTTCTGGAGCTCTCGCCAAAACCGAACTTCCTTGCATTCGATTATCCTTAATGCTCCACGAGCGAAGTGTTTCGGTAAAATTCTTACATACATTATGGGGAGCCCATGACTTATCGTAATCCTTCAACATCATGTTAAAGTACGCTTGGTATGTTCTTTTGGTGTTATTGCTTTGTTTCGTACAGCAATAGACCAACATCCCGGTTGCAAACAGTTAACTGAACGCATTTTGGGGGGGTCAATTTGGAGGCAACCTACAAATATGAGATATTCAGTATCTCAAACACTACAGCCAATTCAGCAAAACAAAGTACATTTTCGGATTCAATGATCCAGATTTGCCCTGAGAAACTGTCCGGTATTGACAGCGTTTAAAAAAAATTTTGGTGGCCTGTGACAATTATTTGTAGAACAGTACTTCAGCATATGGTGGTCTGAAACTCCAGCAAAAGTACATTGATTATCCTTTTCAGTAGCGCAGATATTTTTCCTAAAATATGGAATCTTCGTCGAGGAGCTTTGGGAAAAATTCCACAATACCAGGAAAAATTTGTTTTCTTTCAGTTGTTGCTTCCTTTTTATTAAATTTGTGACGTCAACAGGGTCTCCGTTGTGGTGTTTGATGATGGGGGGGTTTTGATGATGGGGGTGTTGCTCACACCGGAGCAGCACTGCTAATGAAATGTTTTTACAGCACTTTTAACCGCTTCCAGCGTTTATTTCCTGCAATTCAGCATCGTGCATAATGTTTTCTGTAGAAACATCATCACTATCTCTGTGAAAGCCTTTCTACTTCATTAAAACATGCCTTTAACTGCGATCGTGTTATTATTCGTGCGCAAACATGCCTAAAGCGTCTTTGCTGATAAACGTCGAGTATGGGAAATCACGAACTTTCTATGCAACGAGTCAGAGCACTCAGGAATCGCTTGAGACAATGACAGAAAGAAATGTTAAGCTTTACGTCCCTCAAAGTATTATTCCTGTGCTTACAAACTGCTATGTGCCTATCCTGCTCAGAGCAGTGAGAGAAAAAATTAAAGCAATGGATTTTTAGAATAGGCTGCAGTCATCCGTACCAGCAAACCAGCTTGCATGCCAAAATTTGTATAAAAGACGTCTTCAAAAACCCTCTTGGCCAGTCTCCGATAACATAATGAGTTTTTGTTTCGTCAATGATTCTTAATCACCGCACCAGTCACCACAAATAACAGCACGAAGCCCGTAATGTTCGAAGGGTTCGTCACGAATAACAACATATAAGCACTGGATGGTCGATTGGTGCTCGAAGACACTGTTGGAGGAACAGCACTATTAGTGCAAAACCAATTACAGTATGTTGTCCGTGAAACCGCGCCATTTTAAAGAAACTACAAATTTCGCCATGGCAACGCATTTTTCAAAAAAGTGGTGATACAGTTACAAGCGAAGTTGGCAATTTTTCTGATACAGATTTGCACAAAATCATTGTTTCTTTTTTAAACTCCCATAACGGTTAAATTCCAAAAAAACAAACATCATCAAATAAAAACAGGCCAATCAAAATAAAACCTGAATGAAAAGCAATCAGTTCATGAGGTGATGAAGTTGAGATACTGTAATGTTTATGAACTCTATTTTCGCTAAAAATCCCTGGACATCTACATAATGCAAAAAAATTGCTTCGAGCTGCAATCGTTATAACAACGTAGAAGATAAGCTGCAAACAATAACACATCGGTTACCACTCTTTCACCAGATGACATCTTCAAGCTTTTAAGCTTATGTCGATTTAATCCAGTTTGAAAAATGTCTGAGTTTAATGCTTTTGAAATTCAGTAAAAACGCCTTTAAAGTTATCAGATTTTACCAATAAGCTTTGCTTATAACCATTTAGAGACCACCACAAAAGAAAGTAACGTGATTTGATAAGCGGAGAGATCTTTTGAATATGCTTAGAAATTATCAGCCACTTTTCTTCCCTTCGGTGATACTAGTCATTACGATGAGAGTTTCCGTAAAACCATGTCGGTACAAAAGTTCGCATGGATCATTTATGAATATGCACTGTTTAATTTAACAATTGCATAATTCCATTGATTAGGCCTAACACAGGTACTTCTATCTAAATCAGTGATTCTCAAACTATTTGTAGCTGCGGACCCCTTTCACTGCATCCAAAACTTCTACCGACACCTTCGTTTTGTCAACGTTCTTTCGATTATTGAGAAATTAGATTTTGTTGCTTCTTACCGTGAGCACCTCAACCGTTCCCACGGGAAGCAAGTTTCATGTTTCGACCTGCCGCCAATTGATGTCAACAAAAACAAATAAAAAAGGTCAGTCGACTTGCAACATGAACATGTCAAGCTACAGATGTGGTGCGATTAAGCTGAATAATGGAACAAATGGGCGGATGAAAACTAGCGGGTTTTCTTGATTGGATTTTGGTTTACAGACCCCATAAAACACATTCGTGGACCCAAGGTTAAGGGTTAAGAACCCCTGATCTAAGTGTTGTTTTCTATCTCTGCCACTTGTTACTGTGATCACACACTTTCGTTTGCTACTCAGAATTCATGGCCGTAGTGAAACGACAGCTTTGACAATTTGAAAGCTTTGCGGTGCTTGGCAACTGGCGTTTTGTGCCAAACAAACGTTGATGTCCATTCATAGCTCTACGGATAAGCTGCGGATTTTTTTGTTTTATCTTTGTCATTCGTAAATATAAACGCAATCCACTTTTAATTCCCCATGTCTTGCACTATTCCACCCAGTTCTTACAGGTAAAAAGGACTTTTACGTTGTAAAGATTCAGTAATTTTCCGTTCTTAACTGTGTAAAATTTAAAATAAACGGCAGAAATTGGGACGTAAGCAGAACCAGATAATTTGCAATAAGCAAACAGCTGATTTTGCAGCGTCAAAAAGTACTCACTCGTTAATACGGCTATGAATGCAGCCTATCCAACTCGCATGGGCTATGAAGAGGAGTTGTGACACTTCACACCTTTGAAGGAGTTCAACATCCACCTCGAACGCTGTTGACACGGACACAAACTTGTGAGCAAGGAATGCAGTGTCTTAACGGCCAGTACGTGGACGTCAACACCGTTCACGGAATCTCTCCAAACTTTGTCTTGCAGCAGCCTTTTTGAGGTCGACAAAGCATGCGTTGGGTATCTCTTGCATGTAAAGTATCCTTCTACAGCAATGAATCAGGCACTATGATGTTCACCGAGTATATATTCCGCCTAATGAGTTGGCATCATCAGCTCTTATTCAAATAGAATCTGGGAAGTAAGCAGCACCAAGAATGCCTTTCCAGGGCTTACCAAAAATTCCCTGAAAATATCCTTTTACCTGGCCCTAAATTCAGCGTTGCGGCTTAAAAAATAACTAAAGGTGTGCATACGGCGAAACCAGACCCGGATTTTCATTTTCGGGCCTGAGGTTAGTTTAATTTGGGGACCCTTTTGAAAATCTGGCGTCTTGCACCAATTTATGACGTCACGTGTTCGGCGTAGGTTACTGACGTTTGACAGTTTCTCAGATTAAAAAATCTCTGTTGAATAAGCGACATGTTTGCAGCGTTACCGGAAGTTTTGCCTCTGGATTTTGAAATCTCAAAAAAACAGAGAGGTATGTTCTCTGACATCACCTTCTAAAAATGTTGGAAAGAGTTCCACCGGCCATTTATCAGAAACATTTCTAAAAGCAATAGTCGGCTGATCCTCATATACATCTGGTGTAGAATCTATAGATGTTGAATTATAAACTGAGTTTTTCATTTGTGTAATAACTTTGACTGGCACTGTCTGAGCCATCAAATAGATAAGGTCTTCACATGTAGTTATGGGCAAATAATAGCAGTGACCACTTCCGGCATTGCCTTGTTTTGCAATATGTCTGGCCAAAAATGGATCGTATTTTGCAATGAATTCGAGCAATCTCATCCGATTTCCACTTTTTGAACTTTCAAATTTTTATTATTCGTGACCGCGTATAGACAGCGTTGGGTGGGGCAATACATTATTACGTCTACGGTTTAAAGCACGCTTCACAATCGATTTCCATTAGCATGTAGTGTTGCTTACTGCTAATTGTTGATGTTTCATTCATTACATTCTTGAGTAGTAGAGCACTATACAACAGGAGCGACTGCATCACGGTAAATAACAGACTTTTCATGAATCTCGAGCAGATTTGTGGCATTTTCCCAGTCATCAGAACCGTTCACGAAATCCAAACTTCTTGCAGAGAATACGTAGCAGTAAAAACAAAATTACTTTCCACTTGCAGGAGAATACCATAACCAGGAACGTTCTAACTCTTTTGTCGACGGACGTCTAAACATTTGCCGGTTGAACAAGAACTGGGTGTGTTTTGTAGCTGCATCCTTTTGCTAGCAGTCTTAGCTGAATGTATGCGACTGCATCAGTTGCGACTGTCATGACTAGTAATGACTGTGGCCACAATCCAGTGACACATTCAAGTGCAGCCCTTGCAGCGATTGACCCACTGGTCTCTAGCACCTCTTCGCTCTAAATCTTTCGAAATTATAAACGATTCTGGAGCTTCCACTCACACAGTGGCCGCAGAGTGGTCGACATTAATGAAAATCTTTTGCAGTCTCACCAGCACCTGCAGTCGCTTCTGTACCGCATTAAACATTAGTCAATTTGTTTCTTCGTGCTATGAACTACGTCTGGTGCAGTAGTTCTTAACCTTTACGAACAAGCCGAACCCTTTCGTAGTTTTCCAAGCTTTTGTCGAACCCTATTTTGCCCAATATAACAGAAAGTAAAATTGTGTTATAGAAATGAAATCAATGAACAGTTTATATTTAATTATACAGTCATGTTTCAGATGACCTTCGTCGAACCCCTGAAAAGGCTCCGTCGAACCCAGGTTAAGAATCACTGGTCTAGTGCAAGGTGCACAACCTTTTCGCTGTTGCCGGCTGCATTACGTTTATTTTTATGAATTACGGCCGCCAGTGCACCTCACTTTCATAAGTCTGTCAATTGTTGAGCAAAAGTCCTAGCACACAACAAGCATTTTTAAGTTTCTGTTCTGAAAGATGTGGAGCAATAGAGTTACAGAAATAGTTTAAAAGCTTTCATTCGTTATAATTCGAGTTTACAGAGTTTCGATCAATTTCGACTGCAGAATATTGGAAACTGCTTGTGCCGTAATTGACTTCTTGTGCCATAATTGAGTTTTTGTGTCACAATTGACTTCTTGGGTGAGTTTAAAATAAGCAGCTTCACTCGTTCTTGTAATATTTGTAGCCAATCCTACAAAATATGGTAAGTTATTTCTTTTGCTGTTGTAACCAGCAAAGATTTTCTGACAAAACATAGACGCTGCTCAACTTGCGTCTCACACAAAATTAGATAATTTTGTAATGAAAACATGCAAGACAAATTTGTTCCTCCCATCGAAGTATTGCACTCAAGGTAAGCAAATACATCAACGGCAAGTGCTGTGATTTTTCAGCCTCTACAATCTCCTCCACGCGAGGATGGTTTGTTTCTGGCGTGACGTGAAAATTTAGGATGCACAGTGACCTCTAGCGAGCACCTATAACGAAGCATTGAAACCAGAGCTGTTCAGATTTTCAGTGTTTTTTTCAAGCTCTCACATCAAAATGCAGTATTACTGTTTGAAATGATGATCATTTTGTAGAATACGAAGTCTGATTCAGGATCGGCTCTTCTGAGAAATGTTTTTTTTCTTCCAGCTTGTTCAGGTTTGTTGCTCAATGAAATGTTTCGAAGTTTGTTTAAAAATAAAAGATACTGAAACCCGATCATCAGAAACGCGCAAACATAGCAGCGTAACTCAAAAATTGACCAGTGGCTGTGTCAGTAGATTTATTGACGTCACCCGTGGAAAGATAAAGTCTTTTCATTGAGATACATCGCCAGAAGCCAGAAGTAGATTTTAAGATGATTTGCGAATGTAGATTCAGAAAATGACTCACAACTCCTTTCAACGCAAGGTCTGGCGAGTGACCATCATTATGATGATGTAACTGATTAAAAACTGCACACCGTAAAATGACACTCGCTGAGGCTATACATTGTACAGAAGCAAGACCTACAGTATACCAGGAACAACCGGCTGGCGCCTATGATGAGAATTAATTTACCTTTCAGTGTATGAGTGAGTGTTACGTACAAACTGCAATGTACGACTTTTAATTTCTATAAAAAATCATTGCATTGTCTAAAACTACTCGATGTCATGCGAGAGTCATGCTTAGCATTCTGGCTCTCGGACGCAATCATTCACTATTTACATATACAACGAGACGTGGAAGAAAGGAGTAGAAACGTGGCTGAACATCGGCCGCGGTCTCCTCAGCAGCTCTTGAATAGACGTTACAATCACGTGACGCACAAGGTGAGTCACTGAGTGCAACAAATGATGGATTCATCAACTCTCATAACTATCGTACGTCAAAGCCAGTCGAATTGTTTACGAAAAGTTATCTGCTGATCGTTCAGCAACGTTTAACTCGCCGTGTTGATGCAATGTGCAGTGTGTTGATGCAATGTACAGTGTGCGAAGAAAGAAAAGCTTCTGATCGAAAAATGAGGAAATATCTGTAAGTTTACGAACTGTAGAGATTTTGCATCGTCTGCAAAGAGCTGTCTCTCAGATTGACCTTCAAAATTGCCAAAGATTTGACCTCTATCCTTTTACATGTCCATAAGGAGCTGTTGTCAGAAAATTTCCTCACATTTGACCTTTATCGATTTTGACCTCTATAATGAGCTGGCCTCAGATTTGACCTCTAGAAAACGGGGAATATGAATTGCAGGCTTTCAGAAAAAAGGTCAGGAGGAAGAACAAAATGATTTTAACAATACTTCTGAGATGATCACAAAAGAAGCTCTCCTCACATTTTGTAGCAAAGAACTTCATCAATTTTACATCACTTCACACTTTACTGAGGAGGGGGTGTCTCATTTTTGCACCGAATATTCTGCTGCAGCGACATCGAATGCGTGCGGCGATTCATCTGGGCGGTTTAGGTGTTATTGAGGAGGACAGTAACTGTTAAAGGGATCGGCCGGAGCGCGTATTTTCAAGAACATAAAGCTTGGTTTGACCACGAAACGTTTAGTGTCGTCACCAACCGCCAATCGAGGAGCCCATCACTTTTAGTTTATTCACCAAATCCTTACGAAGGCACACTAAGGAATCTGTAAATCACACATTCTTTGAATGAGAACTATGAGAAAAATTTGCGCGTTCTGCTTTGCAGAGACATATTTTGTTAACCACAACGTACAACAATTTTTCATCTTCTTATGAACTGACGTGATAAAAGGCATGTGACGGGATAAAAGATACGTCATTTGAGGCCAAACGTTCTCGGCGTTTATGAAAGAACAAGCAACTTGCGTCGAGTCGTTGTCATCCAGAGAAAAGACTCGTGTGATGAAGCTGATGAAGCTGAGGGTGCATTTCGAAGCGATATACTGAGTTGCGAAGAACAATCACAGAACAACAGAAATTGTTTTTGCCATTCCAACATACACTTTCTCAACGTGCTTATCACATTATTGGCGCATAACAAACATTGGTTTTAAAGCCAACCGAAGCTCCATCCCGCCAGATTCGCATCCGAGCAGAATCGCTAGTTTGGCGCGAAATGCGCCAGGTTTAGCGATTTTTTGCCAAGCCTACCGTTTATTTTTCGAAAAAACGCGTTTCACCGCTTTTTGAGATTTCTAGCGCAAAATCTATCGCTTTTCTTATAGTTTTGCAGAACAGTTTCATCGACGAACAAAAAGCAAAGAAATCGAAAATTGCCACTAGCGCTCACTAGAAGTGGCACGGCCCGTTAATGGTCCGGCGAGCCGCTGAGATTGAACGAGCG
>Ga0210059_1005767_pt1 | contig 19873 bp, 9 predicted proteins | sample Ectturendosymbi2_FD_188042 | JGI IMG/M metagenome (GOLD analysis project Ga0210059, IMG submission 188042) | Ecteinascidia turbinata endosymbiont from Florida, USA - Sample 2 (SPAdes) (version 2) | ecosystem: Host-associated > Tunicates > Ascidians > Unclassified | place: Key West, Florida... | reverse complement strand
CCCCCCCCGGAAAAAATCCTTCCATGGTCAGGAGTGATCATCAGGCTGAAACGCTAAAAGATACATTATTTCGGTTATAACGATCCCGGATCGTTAGATTTAATTTATGAAAAGTCTCATATCGGGTATTTTTTTTACAAAGGCATTTTTAAATTCAGGAAAAGAAATTAAAAAGCTATCAACTTTAAGATTGCGCAGAAATATAAAGTATTTCATAGTGGTCATTTACCGTTACCAGATATAAATGTACTCTCGTTACAGGTAAACTCGATTTTGAGTGCTGGATTGCAAATTTTTAAAAGTACAGATCCAGCCGAAGTCCATGTTTTCCATGACAAGTTTTGCGATCCATCTTTGACAGCAAAACAATACAAAGATTGTTCAAGATCGAGAGCTACACACTATGGACCGCGTACTCTTCTATACTATTTGTTGAATGCGCCGGAAACAGCACTATCCGAATCCTAGATTTTAGACTACTATCGAAAAGTGCGTAGCACTGGTCATTTTGAAAACGGCTTTCAAGGTTTATATTTTCGAAATATGTTTGGGAATTATTCTTGTGCTTTAGACGTCGTTTTTAAATTTCCGAAGTGTTTTTTTTATACAGAATTAAAGTTGTTTTGTATTGTATTATGTGTGAGACGGTGATTGACGGCATGCCAAAGCCTGCAAAACGCTTCTTCCGAGATTGCGGTTAACTTTCTTGCCAACGTATTGCTATAAAGATTTACTCAGGAGCCATGAATCAATTTACAAACTTTCGATTGAGAAGTGGACATTGTGCCATCAATGTGCCATATAGCCGTCCCCAGATCGCTCGCTTGTTAATTTCATTACTGCAGAAGGACTTCTTATTTTATCGCTAGTGTCGAAAACAAACAAAAATTTATCGGCGGCAAAACTCAAAAAAAGGGAGTCTCTCTATGACATATCGACTGAATAGCTTCTGTGCTGCAGGGAGCATGCTAAGATATAGAGGCTGCATTAGTAGGTTATACACACCATACCTCAAATAGACCTATTGTACAAGTAAGCTGGGAAGCGATGAATTTACAGCACGCACTGGTTGGAAGCTGAATAAATCTAGTCCAGTGTTCCTCAAAGTGGGCGGAATCGCCTCCTTGGGGGCAATTTTGATGGGCAAAGGAGCAAAAAAAACAAAGGGGACGAAAGTGCTCAACGACTAATCGATCATTGAGTTAACTTCAGCAGCCTACTATTATGACTTGTTAGTTTCTTACAGATTTTAATTTACTGTGATAATTGTTGGAGGTTGTTGCTGAAGCAATTTATCTGTTGAATCTTAGTATGGATTGTATATGTGCCCGGGTACAGGGTGGATTATTTCACGGCTGCGGAGCCGTCGTAAAAATGACACAGCTCCGGTTCCGGAGCTCTTCTTTTCATGAACATGGCTCCAGCCCCGGAGCTCTTGGCTTTAATGAGTGTGGCTCTGGCTCTGGCTCCGGAGCTCTCTTTTTTCATGGCTCCGGCTCCAGCTCCAGTTTCTGTTCGTTTTCACACATTAATATTTTGATTGTTATGGTATGCCTCAAGTTGAATGGAAAGTGAATTAAATCAAGTGCACAAAACAAAGAGAATATACCAAACGTTTTTGAGTAATTTAATCTGGTACTCTTTTACAAGCAGCGCTCTACATGAGGAAATCAGCCAAAAAACAACAATCACAGGTTCAGACGTTTAGGTAACAGTAACTACCAGAAATTTAACTCAAGATAACGGTAATATAAACAACTTCTGGAAAGGCAGTCGCTTGTTTTTCCGTCAATTCCTGAGGACTTTTTGTTATTTCTTACGACCAGAATCAATAAAATGGCTATTTGGAAAACTACACTTGTGTCCAAGCATTTAAACACATACCTATACCAACTGATCAAGTGTTTCTAGCAAGATATTCACATTTGACTTTTGTAATAGTTGAATTCTTCTGATTTTTTATCTTTTGCACTCATAATAACCAGTGATGAATTGCAAAGCAAAGCACAATTTAGCACGCAAAGCTTAGGAGAAAAGAAGACTGGTTACCCTGCTGAAAACACAGATGGTATCATATCTTTATCATACTCCCTGCTAACAAAATAACTACGCAGCTGCAAAAGTTATGGATATTTTATGATATACCTACTCATTATAGTTCAGTTACTTTAAGATCGCTGCACTACTACACACCCGGTTCGATCATTCTAAGTAGAAAGTAAGATGTTGTGGTAGTTAACGTTTTCCTTACTTCTACAACAGTGGTTCTCAACCATTTCGTTGAAGGGGGTCAAATACAGACCTACGATTTTGTTAGAGAGTCGTACAAAAAATTTACCACAAGTTAATCGACACGTTTTGTTTTACTGCATTAACGAAGTCTATTACACAAATTATTAGAGGTGTTACTGAAAGACACTACCTAACGAAAGGAATCCTTTCCCAACAAGAATCAGACACTAAGCTCTTACAGAGTATATATTTCGCCTACAAAGTAGGCATCGTCATCTCTTGTTCAAATAGAATCTGTTACACAAAGATTGCTAAAACCGCACAAGGGATGCTTGGGAGCTGCACGCGGCTCTCAGAACAGTGTTTGAAAACCACTCTTCAACAAGTAACACCACGCCTGTCATCTACGATGTCACAGCTTTAGCGATTTAATTATTAAACCAAAGAAACAATAAATGCTTGCAGATCCATTGTTGCAGTCTGGTGTCGTAACTTGTGACAATCGCATTCAGTATGAAGAGCACACGTAAGTCTATTTGGCAAAACCGTTAGTATCTAGGAAGGGACTCGAAGCCGGAGCTACCTCTTAAAAGTCCATAGCTCCAGCTCCGTGCCTAAATTTTAAACTGAGTTGTGCTCCGGCTCCTTCTGATTTTTAATTTGAGCTCCGGCTGTGGCACCACGCAAAATGCCCAGCTCCGGTTCCGTAGCCCTGGATTATTTTCACAAGAATTCTGAACGTAATATTAGCGTCGTAATACAATTGCTTAGTTCAGCTTTTCAGTGGCTTGGTTCAGCTATATAAAAATTTTTGAATTTACTACCTTGGGTTTACCTTATCAGGCTTGGGGGCGAAAACGACGTGTCGAGAGTGAAAAGGGGGCGATGGAATAAAAAAGTTTGAGAAACACTGGTCTAGTCCAACATGTCACTAAGAACGCTGTCGAACTCCGTTTGGAAGCTGTAGCTGAAAGTGCGGGATATAAAACCAAAGGGGAGAATAAAAAGGACTTTCAGTTACCGATGCAGCAAATGGAAATTTGGAAAATCAGATAGTACTCTTGAAGTCACTTTGTTTAAAAAGCTATTGAAGTATACAACAAATTTTTACTAAGTGCACAGCAAGACTTTTCTTACTAATTGTACATTAGGTCAGGCCAGGCAGGTAATCAAAACATGCATCATCCATTTCCTCCAGGGGGCAGTACTTCTAGATGGAAAGACGCCTTATCCTGGACCTCAATGGCGCCGGGCATGTGTCAAGCAATATTTAAAGTAACTTTCTCGAGTCAAAGAGATGTCAAAGTTCAACCAATGGTAAAATTGCTCAAGCAAGAGTCCCAACCTCATCTTCTGAAAAATCGCATCCAAAAGCAATGAATTACTTGCGCTATGGCAAGTTTTCCCTTAATTTCAAATTATCCCGCCCTGTCCGAACAATTGGTTTCGAGGCCTGTGAAATGTCAAAATTTGACACAATTAAGTTTCACAGGCACTAACAGCACCTAACTGCTTACAAGTCCTCGCTTTGTGTCGCGGCAGACTGTTGTGGTCAGTAAGTGAGCGAGTTCCTTCATCTGTAAGTTGTTTTGGCCACGTATAGACACAGACAAGCAAAGTCGGGGATTTCTGCTGATATATTTTGACTATGCGTATGGGTCATTGCATAGTAAAGTCCCATTTACATACAACAGGTCTCCATTCCAATGTTTTGTGCAACGAATGCAACACTCCAGAAACAGTGAAGCATTTACTAATACCATGGGGTGAATACGCAGAAGCAAGACATAAATTACGAGAATCCATCCAAGATACAAATACTAACTTTGACTGGCTGACAGTACTGAAAAACCCTAAAGAAATACCTTATGTGCTAAAATCAGAGCCGTACCATCCGTCCTCCATACCCCCCAGCTGGGAGGCCCTACACTGTCACAGGGGGCCGAAATTCAGTCCAGTCGCCACGGGGACTTTTATAAGTTTAGCCCACAAAAAACGAAACTCCAACCCCAAAATTGAAATATGAAAAAGTAGAAATCACTGAAGTTTTTGTCAATCACTGAAGTTTTTGTCAAAAGTATTCTGTTCTGTCCTGTAATTTATAGTCATAACAGTAGGCTACCTGCCGCTGTTACCAAGGGCGGATTAACGTTGTATAAGGCCCCTGGGTGAAACTCAGAAAGGGGTCTTTTCTAACAACTAGACATTACACTTTTTCACCGACTTAGGGACTGGGGTCCCATAAATGTTGGGGCCCATGGTTGTAGCCCAGTCAGTCCCCCCTCAATCCGCTACTGGCTGTTATCAAGATTAAAATCGCCTGATCATTGTTGATACGTTTGTGAGGTAATGAACGTATTTGAGGCTTGAGCCTGAAGCGCCAGCATGCATTGCTTTGAATGTTGAACGTGAAGCTAGCTTATTATGCCTAGTTGCACACGTCCAGAAGTCAGACTTCCACTTGATCAACATATTTTGTGCAGTGATTGTTGTGAAAAACGGTATTATGCCTAGTGCAGATAGTCTTCTCGTATTTTGTACTACATAGAAACAAGATACCTTTGGTGCTGACACCAAAGTTTATATTTGCGCAGCCTGCTGTTCAGACAGCAAGATGGAGTTAGTAGTGTAGGCCTAGTTAGAAGAGTTCATTTAGCATTCGTTGCTAAGCTTGTGTCAACAGCGTAGTGCAGTTGGGGGATTATGGATGTTAACATGCTGATGTCCACGTAGGCCTTTGTCTATATTTGTTAACATTCATAGCATATTTGAGGTAAAAAATGACAAATGTCATTAATCTAAACATGTGCCATGCACCAGGAGGTTTAACAAATCTAGACATCAGAAAAGTTTATTAATGCGTATTTTGGCCAGTTACAAGCACGATGCGCATGCATTTTAAGCGACATTCACATAAGCTCCTGGTAAAGTTCATCAATTTGCGCTAATGAAAGAACATTCATCGCGGCGACGGAGCACTGCTCTGACTGGCCTCAGGTTTGTTCCTTCGGTAACAGCGTTTTCATATTTGAACGATAGGCTTAATTGTGATTTCCTACAAATTTTTGTTAATATTTGAATTACAACATCTCTAAATGATCGTCGACAATGATTAAGACCCAATTCCTTCGGTTAAACTCGTTCAAAAAATTTTAGTTGCAAACTACGAACCTATTGTGGGTATTTGCAGGAAAGTATTCGATAATTTCATAATTAGTTCGCACAATTTGCAAATGCTGTGTTGTGAATTAAATGTAAATTTTCAGAATGTCTTGCGCCCCTGCCTAAGCATGAACCCTCCAATTCAAGTAGAAGAAAAATAGTGAAATAGGAAAAAAATTAGGATATTTTGTTGTAAATACCGTTCGGCTTCGGAATGTGCCATAACGTTGATATCTTTTTTTGATAAATCACCACTAGGGGACCCCTGCAAGCATTTTGAGGGATCCTGGAGTTGGGCTGCTGTGGCCCTGGCTAACATGTTTACTATACTACATCACACAGGAAGAAAGCTAAAATAATGAAAAAATACAAAAATGAAACAGTCGTGGCACTGCAAAACCCTGCAGCTGAACGTGCCAATAAAAATACAGTAATCGCAGTGCTAATAATAAATGTGTGTATACATAGGTTTAACCGACAAAGCGATCCAATCCGGTAGTGATCGTTTGATGGTCAATGTTAATTTCACGACGAGGGTCGTACTGCTGAGCAGAATGTAGTGACTTTGGTGGCAGGAACTGACTAATGTTACCTGCTGTAACTGCGTGCGATTCACTGCAATTAATTGCAAGTGCAAATGATCTGTTTTGGTTAACACGCGATTCGTATTGTTTTTTGTAGCATAATATTTTCCTTTGTTCTGTTTTCGTATTACCGCTACGAATAAATGGTAAAAACACACGCGGTAAATAACTGAGTTCAAAGGTAATGACACGGCGGTCATAGCGCACAACTTCAAGGATATATAATTAATTGGGTTTAACCTTTTTGGGAATTACGGGCGCACGAGATAGCTAAAAATAATATAATTTGTGTCTTCACCGAAAAAGGAAGATATAACTTATACCTGGTTTTAATAAGTTCCTTTGGGTCGGTTCTTAAACTTTTAATCTGGATTAACAAAGCTAAAATAATCGCAGCTTTTGCTTAAAATGATCACCAGCTTCAAATGTAAAAAACGTGTTTATTAATCTTAGCACTGCAGAGCATGGTCACTGGTCGGGGTTGCCAGGTTGAACTTTTTAGGCCGAATTTCAGAAATCTGGCCTTGTTTCAAGTTGGTTGGCCTAAAAAATTTTATTTGGCCTTTTTCTAGCCTTGTCTCAAGTTGGTTGGCCGTAAAAGTATCGTTTGGCCTTTTGATTTTTTTTACGCTGAAAAAGTTTGTTCTGTAGAAAAATACCTGTTATTCCATTTTTTCAGCAACACCTGTGCAAAATTTTTGTTATAAATGCTATGTTAGGCTAACGCACCCGTTCTGATGTTGAGAAGATTTGAGGCATGCCAGATTCGAAATAATTTTTTTGCGTAATCTCCAGATATGCGCACACTGTGCAGTGTGTTGTAAGGCTAAGCACTATGCAGGCTCAACGCTTGCAGACAGGTCTGCGTCTCCGCGATAGAAATGAGACAATGGCCTCGAGGAAGTGCTCGTATGATTCTGGTCGTAAGCACTGGAACAAATGGGTGAAGACTTTCGCATGGGCGCAAAAAGCTGCTAATGGATCAGTATGCAAACTGTGGTGCCACTGTATCCAAAGTGTGCAATTTCACAAATCATGAAAAGTCAGAGAAGCATCAGTAATGAGCTTCACAATGCCAAACAAGACTTAAACTTAATTTCGAAGAAATTTTCTATGATATTCTTGTAATTTAGATGTTTTTTGTGACAAAGGAATGGCAATACCACAAATAAACTTTGGAGTTTTTTATTACCTTTAAACAATCGCTTTAGCTTTTTTGGTCTCTTTTCAGTATTGTTTGGCTTTTTATTAAAATTTTTATCTGGCAACCCTGAGCATGGTTATTGAAAGTGGAAAGAACAAAATTTGAAAACGGGCCACTTCCGGTCATTAAACCCCAAATCACTGCTTATTTCGATATCGTGAAATGCAAAATTGAATAAATTTAATATATAAACGGCTAATTGGTAGCACCAGGAACCAGGATCAACCACTCCTGACTATTTCATAGCCACGCGCAGAATGAAAAAGTTCGGTAATACGCAAAAGAGATGAGGAGAGTCTACATTTTTATGAAAAGTTAGCCTCTCCTGCCATGAGTATGAACTTACTAAGCAACAAAGTAAGAGAAAATTGACGAGCACCAGGTCTAAAACCAAGTCTACCAAGCATGGGGGTCGGAATGATTTTTTCCAGGGGAGGGCACTAGGGGATTTTTCCAAAACTTTGCTAGGGGAGCCAAAAGTGGTGAAATTTGTTTTTTCATACTCGAGACTAAGAAAAAAACTTTTTTGCTAAAGATTTCAAAATCCACGGGGAACAATACCCCTCTGCTCCCCCCTTCCGACGCACATGCTACCAAGTTGCAAAGCTTTGAGTTATAGTTGCAGTTTTTATTCCGAGTTCTTATCCGTCGAATCTGGTCTGGATGGCGGATTTTGATTGGGAATTACCACACACAAGCACGCTCTGTTTGGTGGTAACGCGATGAAAACTGGTGTATTCTGATCATCATCAGATTGCTAGTTTGAGCAGGTGGCACTGAAACTTTTAGGTACGCCAAAAATATAGAAAAATATATCAAACATTGTTAAATATTGGTATGCACCACGATTAATTAATAGTGTGCATTAAGGTGCTCAATAATTGGGGTTTGATAACAGTTAAGGTTAGCTCTGAAAAAGAGCAATAAAAAGGTCTCTTGTGTAATAAGCGTTTTCAAAAACTTCGTGTTTTGAAGTAATTTTGTCGAGGATTGAAATATTTGATTGGTGAGAAATGAAAGGACGCTTAAACCACTTCTCTCTTAAAAGGGTGCCAAAACACTCCAGTACTTATTGTCACGGTCTGTAGGTAAGCAATGCGCGCTTTGCGTGTGGGAGTGAAGACGTTACACAATACAATACAATACTGTGATCACAAAAATTCCGTGATAAATCGCGTTAAATATATCATGTTTTAAGAAGCAATGAGTCAGACATACGACGTAAGAGTGAAAGCTTGCTACAATTGTTTACTTATTCTTTAAAAGCTTGACTTCTCCCCAAATCAGATTTTGGAAAGCACAGTGACAAAGTATTCATTCAGGAAGCAAACGCAAGCAGAAAGCAAACATACAAACGATCACCACTGCGGTTTCAGTTCTCTGTTATTTTCATTCTGAGCAAGCCACATAAAATACAGTAATGTTTTTGGTCCAAAATGAGATGAACGTGAGTTGACGCAATCCGTGCGTTGGCGTTGGGAAAGAGATGGATCGCAGAGTTTGTCATGGTAAACATGCACTTCAGCAGGTTCATTACTTTTGAAAATGTTTATCTTTAATTTGATGATTTCATCAGCCTGCGAAAAATTGAAGAAGTCTTAAAAGAAATTAACTGAAATGTAACAATTCTTAAGTTAAAAGTGCCGTTGGACAATGGGTTAATATGTAGTATACAATGTATCGTAGAGTGTACACTATCGGCAGTGAATCACATCAGATATTTTCAAGATAAGAGTAACCAGAATACACTTTCAGCATTAAGCAGAAGCGGCCTAGCTATCAATGCTGCTTAAGATTTTTCAGACGATATCCATGAGGGACAAGAAAGAATAGTTGCTGAGCTACGAGCGATTTTACTACATAAAAGTTTTGGCCTGAGGCGTAGGAACCGAGGCCGATATGCGCAAGTATGGTGAAAATGTTATGAACGGGTAAAATGAAAAATACGCTTTGTGTAAGATTTCAATTTTTATGTAACATTTGTTCCAGCTCCAGTGTACTGGTTTCTTTTTCAAACACATGTTATAACAATCCAAAGCGAAAACTGCTTTCTAAAAAAATTGCTCAAAATGATGATAAAAATTTAAAATATAAAGAGAAAATCATTATTGATATAATTAAAGTATACTGACAAAATTAATTAAAAATTTATTTTGAACGGTCTACTTCAACAAACAATTTTTATTCAGGTCAAATAGTATATGTGAGGTTCCTCTTACAAAAATATACTTTTCATGCTTTTAATATTACTATTGGACAATTTATGCTAAGTTTTATTACTATATTCTGAAGAATATAACCTAGTGTTTCCCAGCCCGAGTCCGCGGACTAAAATCAGTCCGCAGAAGACTCTGGGCGAGTCCGCACGTACACTGACTATTGCAAACAATTTGATTTTAATGCCCTCAAATACTAGTTCATCATGGCTAAACGAAAGCAGGCGTTTGCATATGACAACTACTTGAAACTTCGATTTACTTTAATCGAGGTAAACGGTGAAGTCCGGTCACAGTGTGTAAGTCTAATTAGCTCACAGCTTCCTCAAGAAGCTAAACTACTGTACATCGGCACCTTGTGTCGAAACATGTAAGATGCACTGACCAAAACTTTGAGTTTTTTTAAAGAGCATCAGGTAAAGAGAAGACATTTCGATCGTCCAGTTACTTGCGGAGGAGTAGTTTATTCCTGTAGTAACGTAGCGCGGTAGAAATTGATTTTCGCTGCATTCGCCCAATCTTTCTTTGTTACATTTCTATTCAGGTTGGATATATGTATCCTTTTCAATTACAACAAAACATTTCACTGGGTGCGAAGTCCTTTGAGGTGCCTGCGCTATATGGATTGCACTGCGGAACAGCTGATTGAGCTGCAAGGTCGACAGCTGTGGATAGACAAAATAAAAATGCTTCTCTTACTCAATTTTTACCGAATGTTTAGTCAATGGATCCAATTCTCTCTGATCTGTGTCGGAAGCTGGCCTGCCAACACCAGCTATGGTTAAGGCCAGGGACCGAAACCAACTTTAATCAGAAGACGACACCAGATGTGCGCTGATGACCACAAACTCTAATTTCGACAAACTTGTGAAACAACTCAGGGACAAGGTTCTCGTTGAAATTTGTGAATGTGGGCTTTAAACAAACCGAGTTTGCTAAAATTAGTGTTTCCATTAGGCCTATTCTTGTAGTCTATCTTGAGACCGCAAAGATTTATACTGGTTGGAAAAGACTTCGTGGATTGAAAAGGTTGGGAAATACGCTATAACCTTTCGTTACGTTGCTGCCAGGATAGAAACCGTCTAAACTTACCAGATGAAGATCTTCTAATCCCCAGCCAATTATAGACAGGTCGAATCCCCTTGTTTTGGCAAAATCGTGCTTAAACATGGATACCATCCCGTAACTGAAACTTCTCCAGTAACCATCAAGTTCTTCGTAACGAAAGTATTGAGATGATTTTTCTCCTGTGTGCACTATTGAAGGGTCGTACTGGCTGAAAAAGACAGGGTAGTACACTTGCTTTCCTAAAACAGTGTTTCTACGAATGTTCTTCAGTATTTTTTTCTTAAACACCAAGTCCACATCGCAAAAGAAAAGGATTTCTTTTTCATTTGCAACATGATCTGCAGCACGTTGCAAGCCAATTCCACGGGAAAATGATAAAGTCTTGTCCATGATTAAAAGGCGTACTTTGGACTCCGGATATTTCTTTTGCATGAAACTCATATTTGATTTAATCCAATGTTCATCTTCATATTGTATCGGCTTCATGTCTGGGTGGGGCAGATTTAAAGCATCCTGTAGCGCTGCTTCCACATCAACCTCAGTGTTGGTTTGATCCACCTCACTCGGGAAGTAAGCAATGATTAGATTCACGTATTCGTCGTATTTTAAAAACGTTTCTTCAAAATTTTGCATGAATCGAAAAAAATTTCCTGGCCTTCCGCTCAAAGCCATCAAAAAGTTTACTGGAACAGAACTTGCAACTTGAGGACAAACTGCGTTTGAGCGAACCGATTGCGCTCCAACAATACTTCTGCTAGACTTTTCCATGAGCATACATTTATTAGCGACCACAGCATTTAACTGTAGCGGTGTTTCTGACCAGAATGTAGCTTTATTGACAAGCTGTTGCCGCGTGTGTGACGCAGTTTTGATCTTCATTTTGAAGCGACCTTTTCGGCTTGATTTTTCGTAGTCGCATGACATATGAATGAACATATCTATTGACAGTGGAGAAACAATTCTGTAATAACCTTGTACCAACGATGCTCCAGCTAATCTGCCATGACTGCGTTTCATTGCAGTGAGTGAGGCATTGGTAGCTGAAAAAATCCTTGCTTTTAATCTGTCGGGTGTACGGCGGGAGACTAGTTTTTCTTGAGAAAGGAAAATGTTGTTTCCAATTATGGCGTTCCAGTGATTTCTGTGTCCCTCTGAAAGGTGCTTTGAAAAGGCAAAATTGGTTCTACGTTTTGCTGATAAATTCTATATCTAATCTTTAAAACAAAATGCTTAATACACATTGCTTTTCAACGGTTTCCAAATAAACTGCAAGTCAAACACGCGTGTCATATGCTATTGCTTACTAAGAGCCAAATATCGTATGCAAGTAAACCGACTTTGAGCAAGATATTATTCTAGGTAAAAGTATTGTACTGTAACATAAACAACTTTCTAACATTAATTCAAACTCCTGTTGAAAAGACAAATTCATGACGTTATAAAAAATATACAGTACAAACAGAGGCATAACGAGGGGGACAAGGGGGGCACAATTTCCCGGGCGCCGATTTACTACGGGGGCGCCGAAAACTTCCAAAAAATGTCACAAGTACTTTCTTCAATACAGTAAATATCCTTCCGAAAGAGGTCAGGTTCGAACATGGGGGCGTCAAACTTGCTTCTTGCCCCGGCGCCATCTGACCTCGTTATGTCCCTGGGTACAAAAAGAACTGATATCATAAAATACCAACGGGCATTCATTGCCGTGTTCTGAAATGCTTCGCAGTGGCTTGGTGAAAATTTGTTCAGGTGAAGATCAGTTGCTCTACTAGACTTCCAAAATGCAAGTGTTTACTGATACTTAGTAAAAAAACGCAAGGTTTTAGCAACAAATCTTTGAAATCCATCAACGAGTTTCCAAGTCAACATTATTCACATTATTTTGATTAAGCATCTCTAATTGGTCGTTGCCGATTCTTTATCAAATTCCAAGTCTTGCATTTTTGCATCTTTATCAAATTCCAATTTTTTTTATCAGAATCTTTATCAAATTCCAATTTTTGCATTTTCTTCTGGAAATGACGGATAAGTAAATTAATTATACTGCAAAACATGCTCACCATGTCTTTAATATCAATTTGGGTTTCCAGACTAAGCTCTAGCTCGAGGTTTGAAATTTTGCTTATAAGGTTCGATATCTTCTTCGTTAAAACCATAGAGTGAAATCTTGTTTGATGGTATGGAAGTTTGTTAGCGTGGAAGATTATTCCCTTTTCTGAAAATTTGTGATAAAGTTAAAGTTTGTCAAGTGCAGCCAAGCGAGTAAGAAGGTCCATCCTTTGTTATTTTTTAATCCTTGACAAACAAAACTTTGCAATGTACATTGCAACTCCAGAAAAATTTATTCAAAGAACATCGCAAACCGAAGTTGTGGAGTATACCGAATAACCCGATTTCAATTTTTGTAAAGTATTCTCTTCCGCAGTTTAAAACTTAACTTGCTCGATGCGTACTGCTTTTAACACAAATGAAGTATAACTCTACAGCAGGGTCGCCGAACTACGGCCCGCGAGCCAAATCCGGCCCGCCAAGCCATTTCATCCGGTCTGCAAGGACACTTTATCAATAATGAAAAAATAACATATTTACGAAAAATTTGTTGATTTTGAAGAATGTAACATACACCGAAACAATGACATTGCGTAAGTCAGCCAGGTGAATGTCAGTTGTCTAAGTGTAACTGCGCTGCAGGCTATCTTAGCTGGTATGTTGCCTTAATCTGAGGTCTTTGTTCCATCTGGAGCCAGATTTTCCCACTATATCAAAATCGAACAAGTCGTTTGCTTATGTGGACCTCGGACAAAATGTTTGGAGACCCTGCTCTGCAGTATTGCGTCTCCGTCTCTGTTATTAAGCTCTCAAGTAATGCATGTTGTATGAAACCGGTTTTGTTTGTGGACTCCCAGTTAAGTTGTGTAGACAACCTGCAGCAGAAATGTTGGTCTTTGAAATAGTTACACGGTATATTGTTTCCTTCACGTATTGCGCTCATTTCAAATGAAGGTTTTGTTGGTGCGTATTCTCATTTCAAGTAATCCTTTAGAAAACTAATATTTCAATTGCGATCCTCTTGATTTGTGCTGAATTGTTAAACGCTTTTCAGCATTAACTCGTGCCAATCAACAATCAAATTGAAAAATGTCAGAAAAAATATGATCATCAACAGTGTAATAACCCTTTTTAAAGATTACATCTATACTCCTTATTACTATACACTTGTTTTCTGCCCCACCCGACCTCAATACATGAAACGTTTAGCAACATGCGATAAAAAGTGAATAATCGCTGTGAAAATTCAGTGAATAGTGTGAAGACCTGTCGTTAGAAGCAAGGTTATGAAATGCATATGCAGTCTGTTGCTTCTCATTCTGACAAACTCAACACACATATCTGAAAACCTATTTCTGGAATAATGAATGCACGTATAGAGGGAAATACGTACTTTGGAACAATTTTGCAGCACAGACTTACCTAAAAGCCATGGCAAGTTGATTCGAACGTGGTTATTTGTAAAGATTGGCTTCTTTTGCTGAAGCAAAATGTCAGGTTGTTTAAACCCAAAAATAAATCCGAAAATTGTTTTCGAAAATGCTGCTTCTACTTTGTAAGCTAAACATAGCGCTTGGTTGCCATCTGGTAGAAGGCAACTTCGTCTCTGTTTTTCTGCAGAGGTTAAGGTTGACGATAGACAAATGGTTTGTTTCCTATCAGGGATGCTTCGGTATGAAACTGGCAGCTGCTTATTTGTTTCTTTCATAAATGCCAAAAAACGCTTGTATTTAAGTGAATTTCTCTATATCAGTGGTTCTTAATCTTTTTTCTACCACGTCCCCTTTGAGTAATTGTCCTTTGTGTCAAGCCCCCCTGACAATAAACAAGTTGTATAAGCAAATGTATTTATCGGTTGATTTATCGATCAAACGTTCCATGTTGCCCAGCGCATAAGGGCTCACGCACCCCCCCCTTGAAATCTATTGACGCTCCCATGGGGAGGCGCTCCCCCGGTTAAGAATCACTGCTCTATATCTTGCAGTCAATTTTTAACGACAGATTGGGAAGGCATGCGTAAGTGAGGTCTTAGTGTCTCAGTGTTGGGCTGTCGTTGCAGTCGTGTATTCGGTTCCAACAATAGCACAGAAAAAATGGAAATATGCACGCTATAACGACATTTCAGAGTGAATGGTTAACCTATTCTTTGTGTCTTGTGCTTCACCTAAGTGGAACGTGAAATTTTAGGACTGGGAAAAATAACAGTTTTCGGTCCTTCTAGAAAAGTTTGACGTTATTAAAAAAAGCACCCCAAAATGACTAAATTCCATGGTACACCGGAAAAGCGCATCAAAGGTTTAGACCATTTCAATAGCATAGTCTCGAATAGAACAAAAAGACTTCTATAATAAAAAACTAGACAAAAAGAAAATAATCGCAGTGTGTGAAATTAAAAATAATTTTTGAACCTCAGATGCTTACGTCCTTTGTGACTGTGCTATGGATAAAATAAATTGCATTCAGACGATACCATCATTGAAAACAGACAAGACCATCATTTCAGACCTAACCGCCTTTTGTCAATTGTTGCGATGTTTGGTGCAAAGCTTCCTTTTGCGTAATTTTGAAAGAACAATTCTGTGCTCTCCCACGACATGGTGCATTTGACATTGGCTATCTTATGAATACATCTTCCTAATTCAATATCTTCGTGCTCAGTAAGAAGCGACAGCAAACATTCCGCCAAGTGGGGGGCAATAATCCGTAGCAAAGCTCTAGACAGTATAACACCTGGTCCACCCTAAAAAATAAAAAAATTATGATAATTATGAAAACAACAATACATCGCACAGAACTCGCCAAGAAAGTTACTAGTTTTTAGGCAGTCTTGAAAAGTGTTTGTGGATGCTTCTCCACTGACTACCTCTTTGTTGCGTATGCTTTAAAGTACATGCTACTGACTATTTCTCAATAAAGGCTGTGGCAAAAATCAGTGAATCGTAATACCTACCTGGCAATAATTATCGTTGTTTGAAAGGTGGTCGTTTTTATTTTTGCCAAATCCGGCACACCCGATATACAGGGGCATCGAAGAATTAACACTGTGCAAAAACCTGACCAGTTTCTCAATATCCACGTAGGCATCATCATCCAATCGTACAAACCAGTCAAAACTGAAAATCATATTGATATAATCTTATATCAGAAATTTTTCAGTACGAATGACAAGTAAGTTTTTTAATCATAGACCATGAGTTTTTCACTTCTCAGGAAACGCATATCTCGAGACAAAAACTCGAACCTTACAGTAAATCGCTTTTCGCTTTTATCGACCAAGTTTATGAAACCGACGAAATGGAAACTTGCCATTTCAATCATCATCCCATGGATTGTAAAAATTTTATAGAACAACTTCAGACTATACAATAGAGTGATGCTGCGTCTTTTAATGTTGCTTTCGCTCTCAAATGAATGACCTATAAACTAAGTTACTTACCAGTGGATTGCTTTTTGGATTCAAATCACCTGTGTATATTTCAAAGATGACATTGCGCTTTTAAACTTAAAAGTTACATTTTTAATGTACAAAAACAAACTGCAAGTTTAAATGGCAGTGTTTAATGCTTAATTGGTAGCAGATTTGTAAGTTGGGCCAGACTTTTCGTGTCGAGCTGGGTTCGGACCCGACTCAGGTTTAAAGTTGTCAAAATGTTTTCGGCCGATTTTGGGCTGGCATACAAAAATTTATCGCAACGACGAACACTTTTGTCGCCAGTTACTTTTGAAGCAATCGAGTTCATTAAATCTTCAATAAAAATGATTAATTGAGAATTTATTAGTCATATTTAGTTTGTTACATCACCAGTGCACTGCATTTGTACATATATTGACCCACTCGGTAAATTTGGCTTTCGGGCCTAAATCGGGTTTTAAGAATAAATGTCGGGCCGGGTTCGGGCTTGTGATTTCGGGATCGTGACGGGTTCGGGCTTGAAAATCAGGCCCGTTTACAACTCGGCTTGGTAGTTCCTGGAAGTCTAGTCTTTCTAAAATTTTGAAAAAACTCAAAATTACGTTTCAGTGCTTCCACTTACTTGTTTATGTGCACATCATACATGAATTTTATCATCGAAAAACTTTTCTTCTGTGGTGGATAATCTTTATCGTTAACACCTGGAAGCTGGATGATTTTTATTTCGTTGAAATACGTTCTTATGACGTTACTATTACTACGCTTCTCCTTGGTACCACTATTGCTGGCAAACACTTCAATGACAGCTTTCGGATGGTGCTTCGCCCATGTTTGAAACGCTGTCGCAGTCCTTGTGTCGAGTTGGCTGTGCGTTGACATCATTCCTTCAATGACAATCAAATCTCGTTCATGCCATTCACAGGCAAAAATTACTTTCACCCAATGCACAGTTGCAGCAAAGGTTGATGATACTTTTACTCAATACAGCTGCGGTGGTAACCAATCTACGCGGATAAATAATGAACAACTGCTACTATTTCTCAATATTCTGCTCACCGATATATATGTCAGCGCAAGATCTTTCATTCTTTGCTTGGTCGCCTCCAGTGGTTTTTTGAAATGGGTTGGTGTTTTTGTTAATTGTGCAGCGTGTGTGGTAAAACATCTTAGCAAAGAAACGTTGGTCATGAGAAGGAAATACAAAGCATCCCATCAAGAAACCCAATACGACGCTGAGAAGAAATCTGTAGGCAAACACCGTCGTCGAAATTGATATAAAATTACTGAAAGTGTATAATACACTGAAGTGTAAATTTGTTGATTATTCAGAAATCATGTTCTTGGATTTGCACAAAGCTAGCTAAAAGTTTTATATGTTGATAAAGTTGGTTAAAGTTGCATAGAATTGCTATACACCAACAGCACGTAATTCAAAAGCAGTAATTCTTCAGATGAAGAAATATGTACCTAATCAAAACGAGCTGCGCAGACTGGAACCTAAAATTGCTCAATTTTCTTCAGGACAGATTTTGTAACCACACACATGGGTCATAGTAATCAGATTCACATCCGGAAATAGTTCTTGACTGGTAAATTAATTTTCCACAGGTGGAATTTTTAGCCCATAAATTTTAATAGAGTCAATTAGGACTATAAGTTTAAATTTCTCGAATAATGTGGTTTGCAGGCTACCATTTAAAAATTGTGTCACCTTGTTACATTTTCTCTCAAACAGGAACTGAAAAGTTACAAGCTTTGTACTTCCTGCTCATTCAACAGCTGCAAGGATTTTAGGACAATTTATCAGGCCTTAACCATAAAAGATAAAGTTAAAAGAGCCTGTAGGTTACGTCCCCAAAACTACCATACTATTGTATGTCATATACTTATTTTACCAAGGTTTGCATTACTCTTACTAAAGAGATCTTGTTCCAAAGTTTGCAGGATTTCTCAACACACTGAAATCAAAACTGTTTCTCTGCTGCAAATCTCGACAAGTGCAGAAAAGTATTGCAAAAAGTTACCTGTACAAAATTTTTTCTACATCAGTTGGTTGTTTCACTGGCCGATGACTCTTTCTTATTTTCTTCTCATCCATATCTATTTATCAACTGTTTTCATTCTGCAACATATTCAACGAAATGGCATGAATTAGGACTGTCACGCGTATACCTCTTTCGCTGTTGAGAGCGGTTGCCTCAGGCATTTTAATTACTCTCTGACATTCCACAATGTAAGCTAGTATGAGAGATACAGCAAAGCTATTCGGTATTTATGGTGCATCATGAGCTAAAGATCTTAACTTTGACAAAAATATCTAAAAATAAGCTGGCTGCTCTTCGTATGGAATGAATTTTAGTGTTCAGATGTGGACATTTAAAGAACATTTCTAGGTTGAAATTTGATCACGAAATTAATTGAGATAACTGGAGACAATGCACAAACTGATCCTGATGGTCGGGAACAACACCGCAAGCCGCTGGTTAAACTGAAATCATACTGGACGTTTGAAAACGACTGTTTTCATCATAAGCAAAATATTCAAGTATAAATTTTTCTGAATCTTTGCTGATGAAAATGGTCATTTTTCATTTGTTTTATGAAGCACCCAGCTTGCTTTCATTCAAAACATTGATGTTTGCGTCGTAGTTTCTTATACGACTTTGCAAGGTTGTTTGCTGCGAAACAAACTCTGCGACAATTTTGGAAGAGCGCGGCAAAAATGCACCCGATACTTAGTTTGCAGTGTAACATTATATTGCACTTTTTTGGCAATAATTCAATAATAATATGTTCTTCATGTTCGCATCCGCCATTATTACTAAAAATTTGTTGGGCCCCTGCATACGTGCTATTCGTCAGCAGTAAAACTTAATAAGCTATTTTGCCTACTTTAAACAAGCCAAACAAGATGAAAAATTTAATGGTACCAGGGATGTGGAAGCGGTTATTTCGTCAACCGCTTCCGCTTCCACACCTATCGCTTCCGCTTCCACCAACAAAAAACGAGAAAACGACCGTTGACCTTAGCAGACTAGGCCTTCTATGAAGAACGCCATGGATGCTAGTTAAAGGAAGGTCGGCTCCTGTGGTCATAGCCAGACCTTTGAATCACCTAGATTTTTTGAAAACTACACAGTTTTAGCGCTACTTATCAATACTAGATATTCCTCATGCTTCCTCATTTTTCCCATGTTAACGGGATGCAAGCAAGTACAGCGTTTAGGTTTTTGTCACTGGTTATAACTTTTCTGGTGGTTGAAGTAAAATTATTTGATGTTTTAGCGCTGTTATTTCTAAGTTATTTCCAGCATCTTTTATGTGGTTAACTTAGTACAACATAATATGCATTTTAGCAAGAGAAAAAAAGCATCGACTCGCCGGGTTTGAGGACGTGATTTTGATTTAAAATGGCGTAGAAGCGACCCATCATGAGCCGCAATATGTGGGGTTCAATGAACAGTGGCTCAATGGTCCCGTCTAACGTATTAGATATACAGACGCTTGAGAAAAAGCATGATTGCTATACTTTGTAATTCTACTATTTATTTCGTAGTATTTTTTGTGATAGGGTTTAAGCTATTGGCATAAATGCCGCGGATAAAGCTGCGTAAATTTCAAGAGGGTGGTTTCCAACCCCAGATCCAATATGCGACTTGCCTGCTTCAACTCTTTCCATAGGTTTAGCCTATTCCATCCAACATTTTGGCTAGTTTTGAAAAAACGAAAATATTCCCGTTTGATTAACACACAAATGAAAATATTCCCGATAGCAACATTCTGAAGCAGTAGCACAACTAATAATTTTGTTTGGACGGTCAATGAGATCGTCAGTCACTGACGGCATCTTGGGTCCAACTGTTCCATCCTTTAGTTTGCAACAGTTGAAAATTATGTAAAACCGCCAGTAATCTTAGCAGGTTTGTTTCACGGGCCCATGGCTTTT
>Ga0210059_1005766_pt1 | contig 19874 bp, 18 predicted proteins | sample Ectturendosymbi2_FD_188042 | JGI IMG/M metagenome (GOLD analysis project Ga0210059, IMG submission 188042) | Ecteinascidia turbinata endosymbiont from Florida, USA - Sample 2 (SPAdes) (version 2) | ecosystem: Host-associated > Tunicates > Ascidians > Unclassified | place: Key West, Florida... | reverse complement strand
TAACGTAACAGATTTTTAAATTTTTTGTTACAGTTGATAAACATCAACGCTTCGAATCTTTTATCAGTCAAACGACATCAATCAGGCATGAACATTCGTCCAGCAACACTGAAAGTCGTGTGCTGGGAAATTCAAAATTGCTGACTATTTCTTCAAACTGCGGGTTAGGATGTTTTCAGCTGTGTGATGGCCGTTGGATCGTCTGCAAGCCAGCGTAGCATTGTACAGCGTTTCGTTTCAAATGAAACGATTAGCGATGCCAATGTAGCTGCGCATCTGTCTACTGGACAAAAAGTCAACGGTTGACACAAGCTCACTGGATTCGTTGACTTTTTTATCAGTATCCGTGGGTGATCTCTGTTGACATGCTAGTTATCAGCTTTGTGGAAAGGTGCTTTCGACTTGGGTTAAATTACCTTATTCCATTGCAAAAGTTTAATTTATATAAATTACTGTATTAATTATATACGTAGCCTACGCCAGCACTTCCATTCACAGACCCACTCTGAATCTACGTGAACAAAACCAGCACCTCTCCTCGTAATGTAGCGTTATCTTTTCTGTTCCCAAAGTTTCAACTCGTTTTTAAAAGCTCTTCTATTTGATGCTACGTCTCACTAGACTCACTACTTTACTTCAGGCGGGCAACAGGAAGGCTATATAGCTGGAACAAAGTGAGAATTCGCTACAAACGCTGTGCTTGCCGCTGGCATATCTGGATTTAATGCACACAGACGGGCGAATGGCCTCCCCTTAAACACAACCATAACAAACGATGACAAAAGGAGGAAACCCAGCCACTACAACAGCGTTTCATCGCACAGTGATGTAGGGTGAAGATTTCCAAGTTTCATCGCACAGTGATGCAGGGTGAAGATTTCCAAGTTCAATCGCAAAGTAATCGTCGATTACGATTAAATTAGCGATGTAATCGGATCATTTTTGGTCAGTTCAATCGATTACGATTACTCAAAAAACTGTAATCGATTACGATTGACGATTACCTCCATGTCTGATGGTCAGGTCTGGTTTCGAACAAACACCGCGCGGCGATACCTTCACCGGCATAAGCTGCCTAACAGTAACCCGAGCTTGTGGATTCAGCAGGGATGAGGAGTCAGTCGCGGCGCAGGAAATAACTTTTACCACATGCTGTGCGCCAAAATGAGGAAACCAGGAAAAGGCACAGTGGCCATCTGAGAGGAAAATGCGCCCTCTTGGGCCGACCCTTGCTTGGATTGCAACATACACTTGGGACAAGAAGCCAGAACTCCATCTCAGTAGACTTGCTTTTGCAGGAAATAAATACGTTGTAATTCGTTACAAATCTAAAATCAGTTCAGGTTTGATCTTTGTTCTCACAGTCATAGAAAAGACGAACGGGGAATTCTACCAAATGTACCTCTTGACCAGTTGACATATTTTGTATGGCAGTCTGTGAAACCGCTCCGCGTGCAGAATGAAAAAATATCTGCCAGTGCTTTAAAATCGTCTCACGGCGCGAGTTTGTACAAAACAACGTTAACTCTTTGACTCATTTCAAGATCCGAGAACGAAACGCTATCACCGAAAAAAATGCGCACTGAATAAAATATGCACCGTAGCAGCGGAACAGGGTGGCGTGTTTACTTTGCTTGACAACCGGCATACCTGGTGACAACGACGACTGGCGACTGATCCCGATCGATCCGAGAATTCCCGACTTCACTTTATCCATGCTGAACGCGTCCAGCACGCTCAAGAACTTGCCGACTTGATCGCAGATGTAATGCGTGACAATCGGCGACTGCCACAGGATAGAGCTGCCGCATATTATTTGGTCGATCAGTAGCAGCACTTTGGCTTCGCTTTCTTTCCTGCAAGGCAAGTTTATCGGAAGTGGTAACTATTTCGTTCGGAACGGGCCAGTTCATTGCGGAATCATAGTGTTTTTGATTAAGAAAGTTAGCAAAGTCAAAACAAGACAATTAACCCCAAAATTAACGACGGATTATCTTCACACACGGCGCGAGAACTCTTTTGAGGAAGCACTCGTTTACTGTTGTATCAACTAATTCTATGCAGTGTTTGTTGCAAAGGAGCATGTTTACTGATGCTGCAGCATTAGACCCATTTCAAAAACAGCCCCAGATGAAAAGAGACGAATTTATACTGAATTTATAATTGCTTGCATGGCTGAAACCTTAACACTTGTAGCAGAGTGTTAAATGAACATGCACCAGTGCCAATAAAAACAGGTTTTCTGCAATAACCAGGACCAATTTCGCCTCAATCCGGCCCTGAGCAGGATAGGAGAGTTCTGCACTATCAGCATCCAAGGCGCATCACATCGCACACTCCCGCAGTCACGAATGATAAAAGGAAGCCTTGCACTTAAAAAAAACAACCAAGGCTTACGTTGGAGCGAAGCTTGAAAGGTACGTGATCAACAGCGACATCTTTTTGTCGATTTCTACTTTGACTGCGTCAGACAACAGGTCGACAGACAGTCCGTCTTTGCGATCGTAAAATCCTGGCAGGTTCATTTCGTTCATCGTCAGAGCGTGCAAGGTGAGAAGGCAGGAGGACTTGACGCACTCACTGTAAATGCTCTGCAGAAAACAGTTGCACGCCAACAATTCGAGTGCACTGTCCTCTCATAAAAAGAAAAAGCAAAGGGTAGAAACTGAAAGAACAGTAGTACACTGCCTCGGAAAATACCTGTGCGTATTAAAAATATGAGTGCGATCTCTCTCTCCCCATCAAAGCATCATAGGCAGAAAGAGTACGAGTCATTTTTCCACGAAAGGAAAAGAAAAAACTTTTAACACAAATTTTAACAACGTCACCAGGACACACTCTTCACCGCAGTTAGCGAGCTTACAAAACGCTGGCTAGAAAAGCATAAGAACAACCAGTGTCTTGGAACTTCCGGGGAAACCAGAAAATTATAGAAAAATCGCTTTGACACATGGCAAACTGTCTGATCACTCACCTCTCGGTTTTTAACTGCATTCAAAGCTGACAAGACGTAATTCCATCCCTTGGTGACCTCCGTGCTTCTGTCACCCATGGTCTCTTCAGTTTGCAGTTGGTCGGCTGGTTAAAAAAAAAACAAACTTCCTGATCACAATCACCGCTATCGCCAAGAAGTTTTGGCCTGACTGAAAGTGTCAGCAAGGCCTACTGCCTGGATGTTGCGACAGCAATTTGAACGCTCAACGTGCCATGCATGATCAAACAGGATGAGCGAGAAACCGGAGCGTCTTCCCGAAACTTTCATCGCATGCAGTCGACTTACAAAGTTTACCTGCGCGCACAGTCGCCGAACGAAGGCAACAACAAACTTTGCGGGGGACTGTTTTACCACGAACATCTGCTGATAATCAATCTGACATGGCAATAGTAAAATAACGCTTTCAGAAAAGCAAATAGGAAAGCGTGAGTTTTACAAGAAATCCAGCGCTGAGAGTACAAAAGTATGCACTACTCAGCGACTCATATTGCACGTTTTCGCAGGTTTCAAAATCAGCAGCGAAAAACGCGTTCGTTTTTGGTGCTGCGCAGATGCAGTACAACAGTGGTTCTCAAACTGTGGTACGCGAGGGCTTTTCAGGTGGTACGCGAGCAACTTTCCTGTCATATTCGAAAAGCTTTGTTAATTCGTTTCTGTGTTATAATTCGTCCGTGTGTTATGCTAATGTTGCTAATTCGTTTACGTGCTATATTTATCTTAAGTACATTTGAGCAAATTACGTTCTTCTGAAACCAGGCGTGTACACTCCAACATTAAAAAAATATCAGGTGGTACGCGATCTCAAAAAGTTTGAGAACCACTGCAGTACAAGCATAGAACTTACACTACAAGCATAAGCGCCTCCCTCGATCGTTTAGAAGTGTGAAGACCCTGGCATGGGTAAGAGTCGGTACGCAACGAAAAATAGAAGAAACGCGTTTAACTTGAAAGCTGCAACGTCAAAAAATCCGGCAAACAACACAATTTAGTACCAAGGTTTATTACTATTTAAGAAATAAAGTAAGTACAACGCGGCACTATACAATAAGATGATCGCACTGCATACCTACTCTCCTCATCAGGTAGCTCTCAATGCTGGCCTCAAGAATCTGACTTGTGTGCTGGGGGGTAAGTATGGAAGCCGCGGCGCTGACGCAGCCGAGAAGGGTGTCTTGCGAAAGAGCTCTGGACTTCAGAAACGTGCAGTTCTAAAAGATCGAAAAAGCTCTATATTGAGCAGGGACCTCCTGGTCACTACTGGAAATCTTCACAAGCAAAAATGACAAAGCATGCGAAGCTGAAAAGGTGTTTCAGAAACAAACGACAAATATACTGCGTCTCGCAAAAATTTTCTTGTTAGAATCAGCTCCACAACAAATGAATTCTCCATCGGAGGAAACGACTTTCATTTTTGAACTAATTCCAAGATTAGCGATTTATGCGACAAATGCTTAATCTGAGCTCGAAATTGGCTGACTTTTGAGTTTACGACTGAAACACTCGTTGACTTCATCCAGGAATTTTGCTTTGTTACTCTACAAGTCTACGTCACATCGAAACCATCTGGCGCACTACTGACAACGGTGGTCACAACAGAAAGTTGCGTGTACCGCGTTCTTCTGCAAGTTCATAAAGCTGTTACCACACACCTCGTGTTCGGCCATCAGTATCGAAACTACCACAAAGCGACTTTCGTCATGTACCTGGCACGTCGAAACTGCGTGGGCAGTCTGTTCCACCAGGCTCTGCAGGGCTTGCTCGCACGTGGATGGACGAGATATGACGCTGACCATGGAACGGAGCGCGGTTTCCTGACAAGCGGCGGGAATGATATTCAAATAGGCGAACAACGCCCCCAGCAATATCGGCAAGTGGTCCACAGATACCCCTACAAGAAAACAAACAATTAAGGCAACGATCGATCATGGGCGTAGCCAGGCGGCCATGGCCGGCCCCAAATTTTTAGCATATGTAGTCATTTTATGCTTTGAGAGGTGGTGTCCCAAACAAAATGATGTTGCTCGCCTAAAGTCAAAAGGTTTTAGCCCACAAATTTTCTGCCCCCCCCCAAGAAAAATTTTGGGCTGGCTACGCCACTGCGATCGATTGACGGTTACACCCGCCAAACACAAAAATACCGTTTGTTCGCGGCAGGCACCGTTGCTAGGCTCAAGATCATTGTCTCGTTACGTGTTAATCGCATTAAGTTTTTCTTTAAAAAATGCTAGGTATTTGCGCGGCTGGTTCACTTTTTTGCGGGTGGTTAGAAGAAAATCGGCTTAACCACACCAAATGGCACGTTAGCGTTTCACTTTTTACAAAATTTTACACCACTTTAATTCACCGGAATGTAGGTAGACTGTGAAAGGTCAGTTTTTCAATACGGACTATGTTTAACCACCCAGTCCATCGAGATAACATGTTATGGAATCTATTTCTTAGCGTCAATAGTGATGATGTTGTATTTCACAATGATGAGAAAAAGCAACGTATACCTTTGGTACGCGTACAATCTCCCACATATTCATTTAGAACTAAGCAACAGCAAATCAACGTCAAAGCTCACCGCGAGGTGTTGATTCCACGCTTTCCATGGTGGTTTCAATAAAATCGTGAAGACGCTGGGCAAGCTCGGAAACATGTGCAAAACTTTCGAACGCGCTTTTTTGCAACAGCTGTCCGATGCACGATATGAACATTTCTTGTTTCAGGCAGTCTGTTTGAGACGCGCTCGCAGGATGAGTGGCCGATGAGCCCTAGAGCGAAATATCAACTAGTTTGGTCGGGAGTGAGCGAACGCAAAGAAACCGCAATCTTTGAGTGGCGCGACGAGTGACATGAAGTCACGTGGACCAACGAGCCACAAAAATGCGACGGTCTGTTTTAGTGTAACTCCAATAGAAGAGAAGTAGAGCTCTCGATGAATCTGTCTGCCATGCTGTGAGTCGTCTGTCTGCCAACTCCGCGAGGGTTCTGACTGCACGTACCGACCGTGACAATTTCCCACAAAGGGCAAAGCAGCTAAATCTGCTCGCAAATAGAAGAGTTACGAAGTTAGCGACAGACACTCTGGGCCACTGTTTCTCACCGTATTTATACAAGGCTCATATGGCTTTTGCATAACATGGTCCGCTATCGTCAGCGTTTGCCACAACGTCTCGCTTTTACGTTGATTGCAAAGCAAATAAACATTATTCTGAAGCAGTCATTTGTACCCAACATACGTTTTTTCGTTGGTGCAGGAACAGGTCTGCCTTTGTTGGTGGACAGCAAATCAAATATGACGGTTAACACCCAGAAAGATAACTATGGTATCGATATGAACGTCATTTTTGCAATTATTACAGTGTAGTTACGATTGACTGAGTCAGTGCGGGGAGTCCCACGGGAGCAAAATATGTAGTTTACCAACCAAATAGGTCAAACGAGCAGTGCGCCAAGTTCAAAATTCTACCTACTGCTCCAGTGTTTTCCTGACAAATTTCAAGCTCAATTAAATTAAGTGAAACGTGCTTTTCAAACGTTAGGAAAAGACTGGTCCAGCATGAGACAGCAGCGAAAACAATCATGCCCCCATTTTAACGTGAGTTCTGTCTATAAAAACAAGTGTATCGCTTCAGTAAGCATGCAAGCATCCCTTACTAAGTTTTACTGTACATGTGCATGTTAAACCACACCCTGATGCTAGCTTTACACCCTCTCTACAAAATCTAGGACGTGTCTTGAGGATCTCTCTGTCGCGATGACTTAATCGTAAGTCTTGTAGTAACCGTTACGCAGACCTGCAAAAACCGATCAGAAAAGTCGGTCGATAAAATCTTGAAGTGTATCAGGGGAACGATAATCGATAACTGAAAATGCAATAAAATTTCTAAACACTACAATTAGATTTTCCTCACCTGACTGTTTTCTCCGCCCACCAGAGGAAGGCGGCAAACGATTTTCAGCAATCTGACCGCAACGTATCGCTGGTCACGCTTCATTTGCTTGGTCCGCGTTCGAAGCAGCACACTCGTCCAAGCGTAACGATCGCAGACCAATCCCGACAGCTTGCCGACCATGTCGACAGGAACGAGGTGCAACGGCAGTAACGCCACTTCATCAAACAAGCCTTCCAGAGGCGCATTGTTTTGCAGCCTCTCTGGGCCAGCACCTGAAAGAAAACGGCACATTTGTAAACCTAAACCTCGGTTAATCCGGATAGGAGAAGATCCGGATCATCCTAAGACGTTTGTTTCAAGTCTATGTTATCTAGATAGTAGGATAGCGATAAAAATCACCTTAATTGAACACATTAGCGACCCAATGATGAGAGAATTCTTTTAAATAAACCAAATTGATTGCTACAGTATGACTACGTATTTACACTAACATATCGAACGAAGGAATCAGTAATTTTGAACTGTCGCGGCTCGCAGTTGTTTCATCGACTGTTCCGGAAGTATACACTGTATTTGGAAAATGAGTCTGTCTTCCATGGCACGGTCAGTCAAGTGCTTAACGCTGCACCGTTCTTATAGCTCGATGTATCGCAAGATTTAATTTTTCCACGAGTATGCTGTCCTGCCGACTTCGTTTGTTCGACTTAGACATCTTTGTAAAGAGTAGATCCCAAAAAGCGCTGCAACATGTGTATCTAACCTTGCGCACTGATTACCCAAAAAGCATTGGGCAACAAAAACGACAACTGACTGTTACGTCATACATGCAGTAATAATGGCGTTTAGTCAGCCGAATGATTACGATGTTGCACAGCACGCTGTAGTGAGACAAGCATCTGGCACTAAGCACGTTGCTATAAATAAATATGTAAAAACATTAGAAGTCATTCGTGCCTCCAATTTTCATCCGAATTAGACGAAGATCTGGATTAACCGAGGTTTACTGTATATATATCTAAGATTTAGGTTTGAAGATATAAATACTTGTTAGTCGAAATCGAACGAATAGTTCGTTTACCAGGATATTTCGCAACAGAGGATGTCAAATACTAAACACTGGCCTGCAAGGCTTTGAATGACAGTTGATCGTTTGAGAGAGTGCATTTTTGTTGCCGCAGTCACTTCCAAAAACTGCGGTGTTCTTTTCTTTAAAAAATACTTTGTTGTTCACAAAACTTAAAGCAGCGAAACGTCTGGATTTCTCCCGATAGAAAACTGTCCAACGTAAGCAAAACTATTGCCAGAAAATATAGGTCCGAGTATCACTGAGGCAACAATCGATTGATTAGTCAATCACACAATTGCGCATGGGTTAGAGTGCAGCATTGTTTAGTATTTGTCCAACTCGGCTGTAGCTCAAACTGAATGCTTTTGAAACATGGCAAAAGGAGTGCGACAAATTGAAGGCCGCTACGAGTTTATTGGCAGCTTGTTACCACTGTCGCTTAGATGCAGTCGGACTTACCAAGCGCAAAGAGAATGTACAGCAGTCTATACAGCATCTCCCCCTGCTCTGTCTCACTTGCATCAGCATCTTCAAGTTGGCACAGCTCGAGAACTGATGACCATGATATTTGAGGAACAACGAAACAAAGGAAGTCCATCAGAACGTCCACGTTACCATCGCATATCTGCAGAGCACAGGCCACACTGTTCATTGAACCGCTTTGCCATTCTAACTGGTGATACAAGCAACTTTATGCTAACAGTGTTTCTATGCAATCAGAATGTATATTTCCTTTGCTAACATCTCACAACTCCCGGTAAAACCTACACCAAGAGCTTGAGCAAGATTTGAATTTGGTAGAGATTGAGTGCCCCAATAAACGCTCTGTTCGCAGTATTTCCCGTTAAACCGACAGTACATTTGCGTTCGGAAATGAACGCGGTTCTTTACCCGACGACAGTTTGCTTTTCAGCTATACGAAGACAAACGCAGTCTTAACCAGTGTGACTGCAACGTATTACAACCACCAGGTGGAGTGGGGGTACTGGAGGTCAAACTGATGCGCTGCTCCCAATGCCGGAAAATTGACCCCGCACGACCAAGGAACCGGCTTGAAGCTTTGCAGCAACTACAGTTAATCGACCATCGGGCGGCTTTCTGTCGCTGTTGACTTTGTGTCGCAAACGCAACTGCGGTAGGACTGAGCAAGTCCCTTGGAGGGAACATATCAACTCAGTTCTTTAAAAAAGCAAAAACAAAATGTGTGCCTTACCGCAACCATTTCCATCAGGCATTGCGTGTGAGGAAGAAACAGATTCCAAGGAAGTCTCTCGAACATTTCGTGGTACGAAACGAAAACGCCGACCGGTACCACACTCTGAACTTGAAAAACCGCTTGCGCATATTGTGTCCATATGTAGGACAATCTGGATGCGACCACCACCTTGTCCCTGGAGAACAAAAAGAAAGATGAACGATTGGGTTGGAATCTGCTTCATAATTTAGATCTGAAAAAATAACTGCATTGTTCAAACCTTGACTGCATACAGCGTATAAACCGGCGTTTAAACCGATTTCGTTTGCAGAGACCCTGCATCTCGCACAAGAACTTACAATTGAGAAGCAGCTCCGTACCCTTGGCAGAACTCGAAAAGAACTTGAGCAAAAGAGTCGGTCATGAATTTGGACAACGCAGCTTCGCTGTCTTGCCATGGCCATGCGACTTCACTGAAATACAACATTGCTAATGTTGAGCAACGAATGGGCAACATGCTTTTCATGCTTGACAAAATAGCAGCTATCTGAACTTTCACAAGACTGAATGAAAAACCATACACTCCCATTGCACAGCAAGCTCTTCAGTCCACTTCCAGGGCAACAGTAATTTCTTAGCAACAGCAAGATTATTTTACAAGCAATCGTGCAACTTGAAAACACTGCCGTTTAAACGCGTACTTAAAATCGCGCAGCTTTCAGTATCAACAAGTAATTACCTCGGCAAAAACAAATGGGGACATAAAACTAAACATAAAACTATAAGCACGGTTATCCGATTGTTGCTAAAACTGATTTTAACAACGAATTCTCTAAAATCCGTAACTGCGTGACGCAGTGAAAATCAACATTACCCTGTCTGAGATGTGCTGCTTGGAAATAGCCAAGCGTAATACAGCAAGAAGACAGATTCCAACGGAGACCAATGAAAGCTTCCGAACTGGTCCGGGCCAGGGGAGGACGTCGGTACGTGGCAGTGGTGGGTGACGACGATCGCACTTCGGGACAGGCGACTGAAGAAAGCCGAAAGCGATTCGACGTACGGCGTCCAGCATTCGTACAGGGATTTGCGACTGAAACAAACGACGCTTGCGAGCTTAAAAACCATGCCCAGCAGGCTTACATTAAAGCAAGGGTGACGAACCTATTTGCTGTCGCGGGCCACTTTGTCAGTTACCGCTGAGTAAACGGGCCGCACAACTTTTTAGTCATACTATGAAACCTGTTAAAAACGTGCGGCTTCGCGGGCGGCATGTTCGTCGCCTTTGCATTAAAACGTCACCTGAAAAGCTGTTTGCTTACTCTCTTTATATCTCAAAAACAAAGCAAAAAATATTGAACAATAATTAAATTTTAACCAAAACTCAACTAGGTTTGGGTTAACAAAAGCATAACTACTTAATAAAAAAATAAAATGTTGTATATTCGGCTACGTGAAGATCAGCTGAGCTGTTGACGACCCGTATCACGTACAGCTGGATAACTTTCACAAGTTTTTCCTTAATAACAATCATAAATAAAAACTTTTCATGTTTTCCTCCCTGACTTACGTTTTCTCTTCAAGAGGGGCCGCGAGGAGAAATTGACGATGATACTCAGCGACATAATCAATAGTTTGCATCACAGTGTTCCAGTCGATTTGCGACGAATAGAAAAGTTGCGCGCTGCTCGCTTCTCCCTCCCCACGCTGCTCGGCGCCAGCATCGGCCACGTCATGAAAACACACTGACAGGAAGGCTTCCCACACGTCAACAGGCACAACTTCATGGCTCGAATCTGACAAAAAATAGGTTGAGATACAGCAGGCCAAATATCCTTATCTGCTTAACTGCGTCTAATAAGCGCAGCGCCTCGGCGTTGCTGCAAAAGAGTAATCGACATTTTGTAGTCGCGCCGCCGATTGTAGGACCAATAATCATCACCGTTACTGCAAAACCACTGCAGAGGTATAACGCAGAGTTGCTTGAAGGTCGTTAATGGTTTCTGACGTCGAAGAGATGATCATTGACGATTTCTGACAACTGACGGGTTGTTTTCATTGGAATCCGCGACAATTTGATAGTCGTGGCGTTCGCACTGAACACGTTCAACAGAGCTCCTCTACTTCATACTAAGTTGTTCGTTGTTTACGATGTTGGATGGGAGAAGTGTCATAAAACGATGCAAAACATGAAACAATGAAAAAGAAGACTGACCTTCGAGCAAGCGCTTAAGCGCAGCTAAAAATAAGTCAGGAAATCGAAAATCCAAAACAGCTTTGAAGTGTTCGAGGTATATTTGATGGATGGCAGCGTGAGGCAGGCGCGGACGAATTGTGTTTGGCTCCAAACTAAAATATAAATAAGAAAATTTGTAGAGTAGTTTCAATTGCTGAGAACTGTATCATTGCAAGACACGAACGGTACCCGTCCTTGCTTTCGGAAACTTTTTCACGTTTTTCTTGAAGCTTGTTTTTGTATTCGGCGGTGATTCCATTGAAGATGTATTGAAGCAAGTCCAGTCTTTCGTGCGAAGGAGGTACGGTTTGGTTCATCCAGTCACTCAACTCAAACTTTAACAAACAAACAACACATACGCTTTGATATACGTCGCCATACTTTGATATCAACTATCGGAAAAGAATCGATAGCGAAGGCGTCGAGACTAACGTTTGATAATACAGAGCAAGCGCAGTGCTGAGGTGTTCCAATGTTGATCGGGACATACAGGTTTTGTTCTCCTCAGATATAAGCGAACAGTTGTAAAGTGACGAAGTTTAAAGTCTCTGTCAAGACCAATTGGTTCCCTGGTGCTGCCACATTATAGTCCACGTGTGCAGCGGTATTCCAGTAAGCTGATCAATACTTAAAAGCTTACAAAAGGTGTTTTGAGGGAAGGGATAGCTCTTTCTACACGAAGAATGTGCTCCAAGTTTGCAATCACGTGAGAAGGGTACTGCGAGCCTAAAATGTCTGAAACTAACGGCTGGTTCTTATCTTCCAAGTCAAAAGGTAGTGACACCCCGAATTGAAAGCTTATGAGCGAATTGTCTGCGTTTGAAAAACAAAACATAGAAAAGAGAAAAAAATGCTAAAGTAACAAACGATTGGCGTAAGATTTTGTTTTGCAATGTCTTAGAAACAATTTGCTGTTCGTCCGTTTTTTTTTCTTTTCATATCAAGTCAAGTCATGGGGCAGGAAGGCTCTTGACATACAAGGTATAGGTGGTCATATCTGGCCAAATAGGTTTTGCACTTAAAATTGCATTGAAACGTTAACTTAGTAAGGTATCTAAATTTTGCTACATATCAGGTAACCCTGGGTAGTATAGCACCCATATAGCCTATATATAGGCTTTCAGGGACATTTTTGTAAAATCACTCTGCCACCTTTCGATTTGTCTCTGAAAGTCAGGAAAAGTCGCGGAAGCACAGGTTTCTAACATTTTTCTAAAAGTATAATGAAATCAACAAAAAACAAGCTCCTGGGTAGTGGACCCCCAAGATACCTGAGCAGGAGATTGCATCTGTGAAAAAATGCACAAAAATTGGGTCAACATTGTTCTAAAATTAGTGGGGAACGTAGGAATGAATTACGCACAACTAATTAATCTCATTTAAAGCAACTTTTTATTCATTCTTTCATTTCAAACCACATATCCTCTCGGCAAGATCTCGCGCGACAGCCCTGGAAGGCCTCGAAACGCATCTTGTTTTTTAGCCGTAAAAAAGTTAAAGACAGTCACAAAACAGACAACTTAGAAAAAATCAGGAAAAGCTAACCGTATAACACACCAAATGAGGAGTTTGAGCGGAAACAAACAGCATCATACCTTGGTCAACAGGACAAACAAGACATCCGAGTCGCTGTGGACAAAAGAAGAGACGACTTCCACGACTCGTCGGTACATTGTGATGTACTCAGCTTGAGACTGATGCGGAACGGAGGAGTGCAGCGAACCGGGACAAAAGTAAGGAGAAAGGAGCGATGCTGAATCCGGATTGGCCAGGACCTCGTCCAGTATGCGCGGAGCTTGATTGACGGAAAGCGACAAAAACGTCTGAGAATTAACAAAGGAAGATTGTGGAAGTGCGCTGTCGAAAAAATGTTGCATCAGTTGCTCGACTGTGTTTCGTAGCAACGAGGGTGAAACTCGACGAAACCGCTGGGGAGTATATGCTGAACGTCAATTGCAGGGTTTTGCACGATGAACGGTCAAGTTTCACACGGTCTGAATTTTTTCGACCAGAATCGACCAGAAAATTTTCTTCACATGGCACCCGGAAGGCAAATCACTTAACGTGTGGTAAACGTAAGTTTCATGCTGTCAATACAAATGTTAGCGCCCAATTCATCGTTTTAGCGCAGTCTTTACATCATACACGAGATGGTGCGCTTAACGATTCTATAAAAGTACGCGTTAAATTTCCCTCAAGCATAAATTGTTTAGAGACATGTTGAAGGCAATTTTCGGCCCTTGCATTTGAGATGCAACTGGACTGGTTCACCAGCTTTTCCTCCGTGAAACACTTCAAGAATACAACGCACTATTGTACAGAGTTGTCACTCGTCGAGTGAAGAGTTTGATCGGCTTCGTAGCAGAAGCACTCGAGAATGAACTAAGATGCAATGTCTTGACTGCGAATTCCAATGACAAACCACTTGCAAAGTCCACGTCATCTGTTTGAACGACGTCACCTGAACGTACCTCGCCGAGCTTTTCGACGCAAGTGCTCAGGAGATGTTTCGTCAGCTGACACGATTTTCTTTCCTTCGAATACATGCTCGCCAGGAGGTAGAAGAGATTCGTACCGGCCTCCCTTGCTGACCTTTGCGTGAAATTGGTATGTAAACAGGGAAAGTCCCATGCAAGAGAAGCGACAAGGAAACGTTAATTAAGAAAATAAGCATTTGAGGAGCAACGGTCACTCCCCTTGCTCGGGGACAAATTAACGCCCGCGTGTGAAGGACTCTAATTCTGGAAAAAATCTACTAAATTTCTCGACCGCACACTGCAAGCGCGTAGTCACGCGTGGGAGTGATTGAACTGGGGTTTCGAATACGCTACAACACGGTCGACCGCTGTACTCGGCAGCTAATTTACTCCTGTGCATCGCACAAACTAACACAAGTTTGAGCATTTCCCACGTCGAAACTCATCGCGTGTCAAATACCAACCGGTGAACGTCATCAGTGTATTGCAGATTCGACGCGTTGAACTCGAGCGCGCGAACCACGTTTTCCAGGTGGAGCGACGCGAAGCAAAGGTCGCTGCTCGTATCTTCGCTCAAAAACTTTTGCAGGACTTTCTCGCATGTTTTTCTGCAAAAAGTAGTCTATAATCGAGCGTTTTTAGTGGATTTTCATCGCTCGGATATAACGTGGCTGGATGTTGTTTTTCAAAATATTTTGAATACCCTTGACGAGAACGTTATTGTGAACTGATCGAGACGCTTGCAAAGATCAGACCCGTTGGATGCGACCGAACGCTCAGTTCAGTATTTGAAACATTTTTGCTGAAACATTTTTATGTCCTTGAGGCATCAGCACAGCTGTTCGTCGCTTCAGTGACGCTCATTTCAATCACACATAGTTTTTTAAAAAGATCTCTGACTCTCAATAGTTGATTGCTGTCTCTCGATGGCGCAAGCAGAAGCTTTGCTATGTTCGACCTCCAACAGACGTTCGGAAGTTCAGGCGACGTTCTACTTCGAGTCAATACCTTATATTAATTGGTTTTCAGCGACAGGGATTGACAAGCCTTTCTGCTTCGGAGACGCCACGACTTCGATAAACAAAACTTTAAATCAGACTCTACTGGAGCTAAAAACATAAAAACACTTTAAAAACTTGCCAACGTTTCTGTACAAATCGAACTCGAAGGGAATGGCAAGTTTTGTTCGAAGCAAAGGCCATAGACTTAAGTGGGCGAACACGACACCCAAGAACGTTGATTTATTCGAAAAATACTAACAACAACGAGAACCAAAAAATGAAGCAATTCTAAATCTGCTTTACACTGATCTTATTTTTCTGTATTGCGCTGCGTAAAAACTAAGCTGGGCAATTTCCAACAGTAAGCAATCGAAATGCTGATCGGCAAGACAAAATAAAATAAAAATACGAGGCGGAAAATCGAGCGCAGGGGGACAGCGCTTACCGGTTGGTTTTCATGGAGCTTGCTGTTGACTGCCTCTCCGCTTTTTCCTTAAACCTGAGGCGGATCTGGGCGGGGCCAGCGCACTTGTGGGTCGACGCAAAACCACTCTGGCATTCTACACCGCGCGTCAGTTCCTTGTCCTGTCAAACATGAGCAAGAAAATAGTCGCTGACAACCACGCGAACCTAACTGGGAACACTTTCTGTCACTGCGACGTCGTACTTTCATGTAGTAGAGGCTGGGAAGAAGCTGGAGGTACTCGGAGTCAATTCGCCAGTGAAGATTTTGCAGGTTGACGAAATCTTCGGAGAAACTCGCCAGGATCTTTAAATCCTTAAAGGAAAACGAAGGTAATCGATGATAAACGCTGTCGATGGAAAAGAATGCAGTCGATAATAAAGAACACCGTCGACATGCTTTGACTGCTGTAACCAGCAGGCAACACGAGCGCACCTGGTCAACCATGTGTAGCACGGTGTCGTATTTCCAAATCTGAGCCACGTCACCGATCGCGACCGGCGGTGCCAGTGACCCTATGCTGGCCAGATCGGGCAACGGTTTCGGTGCCTCAAACTGTTTCAGCAACTGCGTGAGCTTTATCAATCTCTCGTCCGTGTCCTGCGATCGCAAATAAATTGTCGTTGTACGAGTCTTCGGCTAAAAACAAGAGATTTCCGTTTTCACTGACCACTTCCGCTTCCGCGCGGTTCGCAGGTTTCGAGCGCTTTCCCTCCTCACTTTGCAGTGACGAATCCCACACCAACGTGATCTTGTTCACTTCTTTTGCGATCCTGAAACGGCAACGCAGCTAGCTTTGCAACAAACGAGAAAACGACGGCAAACGATAGAAATTCGATCGACTACCTCGGCACACGGATCGCCTCGAGACAGAGTTCGCGATCCCCGGTCCTCACCCTGCCCAGCATCTCGCATTCGTACTGCGGTGGGAGCGAGGGCAGGTACAAGTTGGCTTCGTGGATTTTCGGCTCCTCCAGCCACAGTTTGAAGGACTGGAACAACTGAACGCACCTGTCGAACGCAGCGAAAGTGGAACAGCGTGCTCGTGCGCTGAAGTGATCAAAGCCAAACAGACGTATAGAGCAAGGTACCTCTCGTGATGTGATTTCGCGTCAGGTTCGTAGTTTCTGTTCGAAATCACCGTTCGATGATAATCGGACGCATTTTGCGAACTTGTGCGGAGCTTGTTGAACGCGGGGAGCAAGTTGACCGGGGCGAAGAACCTGATGGAATCAATGATGTTGATGCTAACATGAAAAAAACGGGGTTCTTCACTTCTTTAGACTTTCTTGTCAACCGAAACGTATTGCTTGATCATGAGCGCTTAAACATTGGATATACACTGTAGACCCGATCCGATATATCGCGGAATCGGATATAACGCGGTTTGAATATGGACCCCGATTTCACAACTGATTTGCTGCGATACAGTACTTTTAGGTAAATAATTTTAAACATCTCAAAATGCGCAATATTTCTACGAATGAGCATGCTACCGATATAGATCATATTGAGGAAGATGATGACCTACCACCACCTCCACCAAAACTACATGATGCCATAGCAGCGTTGACAAGATTCACGTCCTACACTTGAAAGAAACACGAGATCGCAAAGGAAAAACAATAGACAAGCACTGAAACAGTCAACCCTGGTTCTTGGTCATGACTGTATACCATTTGTTACGTAATAAAATACCTCGGTATAACGCGACTCACTTATAACGCGGTCTGATGTTGTGGATCCCGACATCCGCGTTATATCGGGTCTGCAGTGTATTATGGTATTCTCAAAGGTGTAAAGAAAAAGTAATAAAACTTAAGAAATACTTTAATCAAAGGGATCAAGCAGATGAAACAACGCTACGAAATTCATAAGCTAGGACGGATAAACAAGTAGAAAAAGCTAGATTTATTTCAGTTGATCTGTAATGTGACTTGTGAGAAGATTTGCCGCAGTTTAACTTCAGAGAAAAGGCAAGCAATTAAGATATCCCGTAAACGAACTCAATACAACTGGAAACAAAGGTTTTTAACCAGCTGTTCATTGACGACATTATTTAAATCAGACCAACTATTCGCCTTATTATTGATTATTTTTGCAAAAAGACACAACTAAGTTCAGATTAACCAGAAAATCTCTTTGCATATGGCCTAGTTATAACGCACTACCCTGCATCTTAAACTAATGCATGTTGTGAAGCCCTTAAAGCGATGCGACAAAGAATTCTCGAACTTCCAGACACTTCAAGCACACGTTGCCATACCTACAACCCAAACTGCTTCCTCCGTCAGGGGGGAGGAATATAAAGCGAAAAAAGAACTTGAGCCAAATGGCCTGCACTAAAGGGTGGTCGGGTGGAGTTTGTGACGCCAGCTCGCCCCACCTGCGAACAAAGTTACTGCGCTGAAACGCATCCGACGCAGTCACGAGAAAAAATATGCATTGAACCATGAACTTCCTCAGGCTTCGCTGTGTTTCGACAAGTCGTTGTTTAGGTCGTGACAATGCCAAACACTACAGCTATAAATCTGTGAGTTTCAGTAAACAGACATACTTGAAGCTGTGGTTACAACAGCTTTTTCACACGAATCGTGTACTGTTAAGCAGAAATTGTACGGTGACAGACTTCAAAATGAAAAACACACTGGAGCTGCCTTCACGCTTCCCAACAAAAAATCTGCAGAAAGCAACGCCACACACAATGCACCTGTACAAGGTAAGATGGAGCGGTTGCGCGACGTAATCAAGCTTTAACTTGCTGCTGGCTTTCTTGAGCGCGCCTTCAATACTTAACCTCGCTTCCGATTGCAGAAATGAAATGGTGGTCGTCCATAACTTTGTGTCATCTTCGAACCTTTGTACACAAGTTTAACAAATTAAAATAATTGCATGAGGAGTGCGACCAGAATGAACTACAATATACTAATGGCAGCGAAGTAGTTTGCTGAAATAACTAAAATATCACACAGCGTCTCAAACTTGTTTCAACATCAACAATCTCGGCATGATTAAATTTTGCAACTTCAACACAGCAGTTAATTAAAATCTGTGGAACCTTAATACTGTTAATTCCCCCCAAAAATAAAACAAACCAACACAACCACGCACCCGTTGCGTCAGGAGAGCGCGGCTTGTTTCTGTTTACTTGCGTAAAAAGCAAACCTGGTTTCAGTGTCGAGAACTTCGAAGGCGAAATATATATACTGAACCGACTCGAACGAGTTTATAAAGGAGGGAACACTGGAACGGTTGTTGCCTGAAACCAGATGCAGCAAGGACGAAACAACGGATGAGTGCGGCTGGCTCGGCTGGTGGTTGCCAACGTGCAGCATCATGTCGACGTAGTTGCCATAGAGCAGTGTTCTTGAAACGTAAAACCAGATGTCAGCGCAAGACGTTGACGCAGTGGCGCGATATCGTGGTGTTGCTGTAATAACTGTTATTATCAAGTTATAAATACACAACAGATAGCAATGGCGAAGTTTATCTGATTTAAGGAATATTTCTCGCTGCCTGATTACTGTAGCGAGACGTGGACATTAGGGTGGGCCGAAAAAAAAATCTTGAAAAATGGGGGTTCTTAAATCCTGGCAAACTGCACAAAAACAGGTTTTAAAATGAATTTCGGCGGTTGCCACTAGCAACCACATGACAAAGGTCACCAAAAGGTCAACATTCATAAAATTGGTGTAACCGCTGTAATGAATTGTCTGTTGTCCTTAAACTGACCCATGCTGCATCAAACACTGCTTTTGATTTCGTGTTTATCGCATTCTAGGCTGACTATTGGTCTACTACTTTATATGTGTAGTGCATAAGAGCAAAATCTTATTAAAATGAAGATTTTGTGATAGATTTCATTACAATGGACTGCTTTTTTGTGTTTTACAGGATGCGTGTAGTTATTTCTTAGAGAGAATGGTTACAAGGAGTACCTCCATTAAACTAACTGAGGTCTTGCATAGTGGGCATGTCTTTCACAGCAAAGAAAAATTACCATCAGAAAAACTTCCAACCAAAAGAGACGTAATTGAGCGTGTTCTTAATGAAAAAAACTTCCTACAGCAATCTGCAGCAGGAGTGGTGGCAAAAGAATTAATCAATATTTGGATATTTTGCAATGTTTACCCAGTAAATGAAATAACAGTAAAACAAAAAATGTTTGCGCTTATGAAAACTTTCAGTTCAATCTATCGTTATAGCAAAAAGAAGCGTGGAAAATCTTTTCTTCCAAAGGAAGCAGACTTTATGAGATATGGATGAGCTTTTCGACATTTTTTGCTCTGACGATCAGCAGATAAGACAGCTTAAAAAACAACATCTACTTCGAATGACAGACAAACATTTCGAATTCTATTCTGACCAAAAAGTACCAAAGTTGATGAAGTGTTTCATTATAGTTGAGACACTAACTACCTCTGATGTAAAGTTTGCTGAAAAAGCACTGGGCCAACAAAAGCTATTGGATTCATCACTCCCATCAGTAAACGTAGGTGCTGGTGCAAGTATTTCTGCCCAAACATCAGACAATTCAGACTATGATGCTTCTCAATCTTT
>Ga0210059_1005765_pt1 | contig 19875 bp, 12 predicted proteins | sample Ectturendosymbi2_FD_188042 | JGI IMG/M metagenome (GOLD analysis project Ga0210059, IMG submission 188042) | Ecteinascidia turbinata endosymbiont from Florida, USA - Sample 2 (SPAdes) (version 2) | ecosystem: Host-associated > Tunicates > Ascidians > Unclassified | place: Key West, Florida... | reverse complement strand
TACTCAATAGCAATCTGATTTCTGAATGACTTTACTGAAGAAAATTCAAATGGAAAAGATCACATCTAAAAATACCAATCGAGCTATACGCGATACAAACGCTGACAAAACTACAGTATTGCTCAGTCACCTAAGAAACAACTATGCTTTTATTGTAGGATACTGATGCTAGCCCTACGCATAGCTCTTATCTGCAGTTCAACCTTGCTTTGATCAGGTGCAGTGACGTAACTAGGGGTTTGAGCTAGGGGGAAATTTAGCTGAAGGGAGCCCACTGGCTAACACTCAGAAAATAGTTGAGAAACGATAGCAAACCCGGTATTGAACGGCTATACAAAAACCCGAAATCACGGAAACACTCCCAAAAACGCAAAAAAAAACAACAATCTACTGAAACCAAAAGAATAGTAAATATCCAAATACAAGCTACATAGGGGCCCGGTTTTTACATTTAGCTTGGCCCGGGGGGCAGGTTCGTCAGTTATGCCACTAATCAGGTGCATTTCAAACATGAACAGCCACAAGTTCTTTTGATAGAGTCACACGTCACAATCGTTACGATTCAGCAAACGCAGGACGCAGCCAGTGTGCTGTGAGTATATCGACACAATAGTTGGCATGGGGCTTGACCAACCGTCATATTGAGATTCATGGAAACTCGTTGGAAGACTCTGGCGTTATCACCACGAAAGTTTAATAAAACTAAATTTCGTGAATAATAATTAAGACATACATTTTTGACGAATTTTCATGTAAATGATTATATACCGGCCATTGACTCTATGCGTACCACAGTTTGTTGGAGGCCCCCTCGAATCTTGAGGCCCTAGTCTTTAGCCTTGTAAGTAAATCTGACCCTGAGTCTATACGTACTCGCTACATTCACTGAGTGAGTTGTTTCAATTCATAAACATATTACTTTATTCTGAACTCTCTCGACATCCGAGAAAAAACAGTCACAATGAAACTAATGAAAAGGGCAGCGGTGCACATTATTCCCTCTCAGATGCGCCACTGCGCAGTAACACCAAAAATCATTATCAATTTTGGCAGAACGCTTTCTGAGCATGTTGCACAGCTAAAATTCGGCAATAAACCTAAAACAGTGTATACTGCATTTATTCGATTGTAAACCGCCGCTTACAATCAAGGACAATCGAGGGCGACTTACATTTTTTTCTTGAGCTTATCGAAAGGTCTAGATCAGTGGCTCAAAGACTTGGGCCGCATGTGACTTGCGAGGGCATTTTGTGCGGGCCACAATGCTTTTTGGGAATTTTCAGATAATTAGAGTTTACGTTATTTCGGTTATTTACCGGTATTTAAAAGTGCTCGGCTAGGGAGTGAACAAGGTCCTTTGAAACGAACGTTGAGACGGCTAGAAATGATTTGCTTTGAACTCATATGATACCTTGCTCAGGAAATAAGATGTAAAAGCTGTTTCTAGTAAAGTTCGGATACCGCCATTATTGCGTCAGCGTCATAATACCAACCTACTAGAAATTCTAACCGTAACGCCGTACCGGCAATAATTCTTTTACCGGAACGGCGTTCCGGGCCGTTCCGGCTTACGTTCACCTCTGGTTGGCCCCAACATGAACGTAAAGAGCTCCACGAAAGTGAGTACAATTTACATGAAAAGCGAAATAATTCCAACCACGAATTCCATCTTGACACCAAGACTGTTGATAGCCAACTAGTTTCGTCAAAATATTCTTACTACAAATCAAATTATAAAAAAAAAACATCTGCCAACGGATTGATGACTACTGACTAATCCGTTTTTGTGGTGACTTATGGACATTTTGTGATTGTAGTGTAACAATAACAATGTTATGCAACTACTATCACAAGGCCGGCGCAGGCTATTCTTCCGGTACGGCCATGGTCGTACCAGTTTTCTTACTCAACAATAGGTATCAGTTTTAGGAAACTTGCCCGCAAAACTGCTGATAGTAATCGGAGACCCCAAATAACTGCTCTTTTCTGTACTCTTCCAATTCACTACGCACTGAATTCATCGTTCATGCTCAAGGGTGTAGTGGCACTTTTATAGATTCCGGAACTCTTACAGGTGCCTTACAAGCAGAGACTGCCTGCTTTTTACTTATATTTGTAAGCAACGACTAATACACTGGTAGAGGTGGCGGAGCGGAGCTCCGGCAGCACTACACCACTGATCATGCATCGATATTTGGTAAAATGGACTAGAAACAGGGTGGAAATTTAAAAGGCAATATTTCGAAGCTTGATCTCAAATTAGGGTACTAGTTCCCACTTCTCAAAACCCTCTGTAGATGTTTGCAACGCATTGGCTACTAATTTATCTATTCACAATACCATAAAAATTTTGTCGAAACTGTCAGTCTTTGAGAGCATTGCATTTGCCGGTGTCTGGAAAGTTTTGGGTTTGCTTTTGGTTTTAGCTGACACGACTAACACACCAGAGGTCTTTTTCAACAATAAAGGTGGTAAAAGCTTATTTGCGTACAATCAAGGCCTGCGAGAGGGGATAAAAGAGGAAAATCGTACCCGGGCACATTACGTGCTGGGGCCCCGGAAGATAAAAATACGCACTCCAAATTTTTTTTGTAATCAAGCCCAAACTTTCTAGTGTAAGCCAGTTGCCAATTAATGTATTCATAAATTTGTGCATGGCAGTTGCTTTATTTTTATTCTGTCTACTATACTAAAAATCTATGCCTGTTTCGACGAAGGAAACAGAAGCTGTGGGCCCGGTATCAATCTTCGTACCCCCTGGTAAAATCAGAAGCCCTGCGTATCACCATGACTTGAAGACGATTAAACGATTTGATGATTTTACATGTTCACATAGAACGAGTTGACAGACTTGATCTGGACAAAATTGCAGAAAATTATGTTTCTGGTAGAAAGGACACACTGAGAAAGTTGGTTTGAACTTTGTGAACGGTTTGAGAATTTTGTCGGCTGGTAACGTTGCTCAAACGGAGTGGCAGGTACGCTTTTATTTTAGTCTCTTGACTCAATGACAAAGAGTTAGAGCAACAACTTTATAGTGTGCATTGCAGGCAATGGTTTAATTTGCATATTTAAAGATGTAGAATAGTGGAGAGCAATGTTTCCTTAATATTTTAGACTGCGAGGAAAGGGATAGTCTTAAAACCCGTGAATGTTTAGCTTATGGTAGTATACAAGTTTTCAGTTCAGGTTGGATTTTGGATTTAAACCTGGAACTGTGCTGTTGCAGAAAATGCTTACGGGGCATCGCTTACTATAAATGGCAAAAAAGGTCATCTTTTTCTAGAGAATACAGAGCCGCAAAAGAACCGCTTACTTTGCGAGCTACAGTTCCCTGAATCCACGATTTCTGCTCACCTTGGCCATACCACTAGAAAGAGCTAGCGCCGGCTCTGTATTACGAGTGTAATGTCCATCTGCAGCGTGTGTAGGGTGAGGACTATGCAATGTAGTATACAGTGAACAGCAGCGAGGTTTCGGCACCAGTTGCACTTAAAGTAGCGTAGCAGGGCCGCAGATAGGTGTAGCCTACATCGGCATTTAGGGTGTGTTCCTGATAGCAAAATGTAACAGCAGGGGTGAAACTTATTTTGCGGAGTATTACCAACAAAGATGTTCATTTTAATATTCACACTGAGTTCTCCTGATCCTTAAAGGCTGACTTTTCAACCCTACGTTAATTTATGACTGTCCAGTCATATGCGAAAAACGCACTAACTCTAAACCTAAAAAGATTCAAACAAACAGACAATGAGCAATATAATTCTCACACAGATCCCTACACAGTCTACATTAGAGCTGTAATCATCGTTATCACGTCAGTGTAACTGCATAGCCGTAGTCAGGGTCGTATTTGTACCGAGGCGAATACCGTATGTTCATTACGTCCCCTGTTGGCAATGTTGTTAAATGTAGTTTATGCAAACATAACATCCTGCCATTTTTTAATCTAAGCTGGTGGTTGCAACACAGTGTAGCTGCAATGCTGCTCTTTTTAAAACAGCCAGGCAATGAAATATCATTTGATTTAGCGTTTTTGAAATAGTCACGCAATATAATAATATATAATATTTTATTTTATTGCAGACTCATGGTCGATATCACAGACACAAGAGCACAAAAAGTGGTTAGCTATACATCAGCGCACATTACAGAAACGGTGTTTGCACATGACCAACATTGGGAGGAGCAAAGCGCTTTATTCTCACAACAGCTGTATCGTCATTCGCAAGAGCACAGAAAATGGATAACCATACAGTAGCGCATCACACAACCGGTGTTAGTACGTGTCCAACTTTGAGAGGAAAAAAACACTTTCCCAGCACCTCTTAATTTTTTTATGCCTGATGTTTACAGAGCGTTGAATAATTGAGGAAAAATTAAAATTTGTAAAAATAAAATACGATTTGATTTAACGTAAAAAAATGTTTTCTGGCAGCATTACAGGAAGTTTACCGAGACAAGTGCCTCGTCTGCCTCAATGTAGCTACGGCCTAGAACTTAATCCTTCTACTATCACGTCTACTGTCGAATTCATCAACGAAATCATCTGAATCTCTTTTTTAGCTCGTACCTTTCAACTGGAAGTAAATCAGTGTTAGCCAATCTTTTACTGGTAATGGAATTTCTAGGAAATGTTTTCAGTAATTTCATTTTTGAAAAATTTCTCTCGCATGAAGTGCTGGTGATGGGAAGAGTTACAACTACCAGTAACAATCAACGCAGCTTTTTAAGTAGTTATAGATGACACAATTTGTTCGAGCGACATAGGCCCCTTGGACTCCTTCCAAAATAAATTATTTGCCAAAATTATTTCATGTTTTAAATCATTTTCACTAAATGAATATGATTTGCCAATGCTTTCAAGTGTTTTTCTGATAAAAATATTTGACCTCCGGCTCAAAGAGCTGAAATACGAGAAAGAATTGCTTCTGAATCATAACAGAAAATCCGTAAAAAATTTTATGAGATTAAAGTGTTTTGGTGGAGTTAAAACTGCAGTCACGAACCACTTACGTGAGGTGTTTCTAAGTCGTATACACAAGGCAGTAGAACGCAATACTGCAGCAAGGATGATTTGGGATTATTTAATTAAAACCAATTCTTAATGCTTTCACAAACCTTTTGCTACTGGGACAAGAAACAATCTGCTGACGGTAATATAATCCAGTTCCATCTCACACTAAAATGCACGAAAGATCAATCTTCCCATTTCTGAGACTATTTTTTAGTTTCGAAATGAATGTTGCAACTCACGACCGCGGCCTGACTAAATTTCCCGCAGGATCCGAGCAACTGCTGGTGTGTGACGTCATAAATAACTCTAGTTACCCAGCTGTTAAAAAAACAACACACCTTATCAAAGGGGCGTAGCGTCCATGAATGCAAGTAGACAAAACATAATTGCTACAAAATTTAAAATTATTTTCCACTCATAAGCAGGAGCAAAAATAAAAAATAACATTTTTTTCGTAAATTCCCGTTGAGTTCATTTTCATAAAAGAGCCTTTCAGTTGAGTTTGTTTTCGCTTTTGTTTTCTGCAAAAAAATGGGTAAACACGCATGCGGAACGGGAAACACGCATTCAAAATTTGCGATTGAATGCGTGTTTCCGAGGAAATATTTTGAGAATGAATAAGTTTTTTTTTTGAAATATGCAAGACTTGCAAATCTGACAAGCTTTTTTTGCTAGTTTGTTGCAGTATGAAATTTATTATATTCAGAAATGTTTGTTTATCATCAAAATTTGTAGTAATTCAATAACGATTGATTTACTTTTCGTAAACACTGCAAAATTACTATAGGAATCAAGGCATGCAATTTCAGTTTTGCTTTCGCGTGACGTAATCGACCGGTACACATAGCCTAGTCACATGACCTGCAGTAGGCTTGCGTTGTAGTATTGGTGCAGACTGCAAAGCAGCGTTGCCAATTTGGCATAATTTTTGCCAGATTTTGCAAATCGGGCATAATTTTGATGCCTTTGGCAAAAAATTTTGTGGCCTATTTTGTCAAAATAATTTTGGCATAATTTGGATAAATCTGGCATAATTCAAAGAAATCGTTGTTTAAGGCCCGTCATTTTTAGTTTTGCTGATTCCTAGTAGTGAACCGGAGCGCTCTCACCACGTGACATAAACAGTCGCACAGAAGAAATCTGCAAACACTTGCATCACATTAGTGCTAGTGACGTAATGGCTGATCGCAGTACACGGACCGGTGCTGAGTGTGGTGCGCTCCGGCGTGCAGCGATGTTCATCGAATAGTTTGATCAGTAGGGCCAGCCAATCATACGGCTTTGAATGCTGAATATATCTGTATGTGTTAGAGAACATATTTTTTTATCTGTATGTGTTAGAGAACAGTTTTGTTTGAAAAAGTATTGATGTGGACTTACAATAAAGTGAATTAAGCTTTAAATGAATAGTCATTGTTATATGCAGGTTAAGCAATATTGACTGTTGGAAAAGTTGCTAGTTTTGTGAGGAGAAGTACCGTGACTTTGGTGAGAAAAGCTAATATGCTGTCATCAAGTAAGACGTATGATAACCAAAGAAAGCATTTAAAATCATGGGAGAAAGTTTCCTTGGCTCAAACCATCCACAAGATCCGGTTCTTGAAAGAGTTGGTGCAGTGTTTGTAACTGTAAGTCAGAGCTTATACCAAAGTTGGCAGTGATTAAAGTTCATGATCAAGGTAAGAAGCATAAGGATAACTTGAAGGAACTGAACAGCAATAAAAAGATGACTGATGTAGCAAAACTAGTACAAGTCAGACAAAAAGTGAAGGAGACAGAAATAAAGTTAGCATTGACAACAGCTTGTCATATGCCCATACATGCTATTGACCATTTATCAGAAGTTCTTGTAGTCACTGGTGGTGTGCTCTCTGATTTAAGATTGCACTGAACAAAATGCACAGCACGTATTAAGAGTGTTTTGTCTCCTTGGATGAAAAACACAATTAAAGTTGACATGAGAGGTAAAAAGTATTCACTTCTTGTAGATGAGACGACAGATATAACAGTTGAGAAAAGTTGTTCCATTTGTGCTAGGTACTTTTCTGAAATGGAGTCAAAGGTTGTGACAGTGTTTTTAGGATTGTACCGAACCATTCACACCACAGGAGCAGAAGTTTTTTCAGTCATTGAGAATTGCATAGCAGAGAATGATGTTGTGATTGAAAACGTGATAGGGTTTGGGTGTGATGGTGCATCATCAATGGTCGGAAGTCACAACAGCGTTTTTTCACGAATTGAAGCAGCTAATCCACACACTGTGCTGATGAAACGTGTATGCCATTCTTTAGCTCTATGTGTACAACATACTTTTGAAGTTATGCCCTCAGATGTTGGTTACTTTGTGTCAGTTATATCTTCATGGTTTTCAAACAGCGATATTTGTCGCACGGAATATCGATCTTTGTTTGAAGCTTTTGAGATAAATGATGAGGCAAATGAAGATTCAACTTTATTTGGATCTGTCTGTCCAAGTGTGGCTAAAAACAAGGTGGTTGGTTAGAGGAAGGGTCATTGCAATAATTTTATCCCTTTGGGAACCCGTGAAGCAATATTTTGCAACAGTACTGCACCACTGCCCAGTGACTGCGAGAAAAAAGGCAAAAATGATTCACTCTGTTCTGAGTGATGATGCAAATCATCTTTTTTTATCTTTTTAAAATCTGTGGTGGAAGAAGCTGAAAAGACCAATGAATATTTTCAATCAGAATCAGCAGACCCATGTGAGATGCTTGAAACACTGACTGAATTTCATTCAGCTCTCACACTGCGCATCAAGATAAGTTCTGGACTAAACAGACCTTTGGAAAATATTGATTTTGGTATTAGGTTCAAGATAGAACTTTCAAAATGCCTGAACAAATATGCAGTATCATCATTCAACCAGGCAGCCTTGACTGTACAACAGACGTGGGCAAACTTTTTGTTATCACTTGTACAAGAATGTGATAAACAACTCCTACCAAATCAAACAGTGATCAAGGGCCTTGTCGATTTAAATCCTGGCTACGTCTTAAGCAGAGATTCCAGAAAACAATTTTCCAACCTTCCCATGGTCAACATTATTGATGTAAATCAATTAGATGTGATTGAGGAGCAGTACAGGCGAATTGTTCTTGTTGACTGGCAAGGGCATGATAGTTTCAAAGGCAAACCTTTACATGAATGTTCCACCATGGAATTTTGGACAAGTGTATTCCATACTCAAGATTTCAAGGAACTGAGTTTGTGTGCGCTGAGTTGTCTGTCATTGCCATCATCAAATGCATTTGTGGAAAGAGTATTCAGTCAGGTTACGTGTATAAAAACAAAGTCTCGCAATCGCCTTGCTACTACAACACTAGATGCTCTTTTGTTGATCAAGTTCTATTTGTTGTCAAAATCTATATGCTGCAACAAATTCATTGTTCCCCGTCCACGATAACTTTGTATACTTCCGATATGTACTAAGTAAGAGTTAGAACTTGTGTTGGATGTTACAACTTTTCCAGGAGTCAATATTGCTTAACCTGCATATAACAATGACTATTCATTTAAAGCTTAATTCACTTTATTGCAAGTCCACATCAAGACTTGAATTAAATTTCTATCTGATTATAGGCTATCAAACAAAACTTTCTCTAACACATACAGATAAAATCATAATCTGATCTTTACACAATAATGGAAATTTTCCTATGAACCTTAAAATACTGCAATTGGCAAACATGCAACTGTTTTATTCTTTTGCAGTTGCACCTATATTCAGCATTCAAAGCCGTATGATTGGCTGGCCCTACTGATCAAACTATTCGATGAACATCGCAGCACGCCGGAGCGCACCACACTCAGCACCCGTCCGTGTACTGCGATCAGCCATTGCGTCACTAGCACTAATGTGATGCAAGTGTTTGCAGATTTCTTCTGTGCGGCTGTTTATGTCACGTGGTGAGAGCGCTCCGGTTCACTGCTAGGAATCAGCAAAACTAAAAATGACGGGCCTTAAACAACGATTTCTTTGAATTTTGCCAGATTTATTCAAAATGCCAAAACTATTTTGGCAAAATAGGCCACAAAATGTTTTGCCAAAGACATCAAAATTATGCCCGATTTTCACAATCTGGCAAAAATTATGCCAAATTGGTAACGCTGGCTCCAGACATGCTAGAAGTTGAAGCAAGGGCTCTATCGACGCGGGAGACTATCGAGTTTCCAAGAAAAGATTCTGCCAAAATTTTCACCCATTGAATTGGCATCCAGCGCTCGTCAAAAAAACGAAAACACCTTTGATTCAGTCCGGATCCAATCCAAATCCAGTCCAATGCTCATCTCTGCTGTGTTGTAGCGTTACGTGTATTTTCCTCCGATATCCCAACTTGGAGTGCTGAAAACTTGTTTCATTGAACCGAATATATATTTAAGGGAGTGCGTGCAGATAGACGAATCTATTTGAATAAGGACTGAGGATGCGTAATTTTACGTGAAATCGATTTCCTATAAAAAATTGCTGATCGATTCCTTGCTTACACCCATTGTGGAAAGTACATACTTGAATAGAGATATGTGCAAGTTCGAATCATCGCAAAAAGAAAGATGGCAGTCGACTGATTCATCGAATGCATACAGAAACACTAGTGCTATTAAGTGTAGATAGACGAATATGCATATTATGTCAAACTTCGCAAAGGTTGGTTTGGAAACATGAATATGACGTCCAGTTGTGACAAACAGCGCACCCTAAATTCAAGTGACCACCACATATTCTCGCTACAGCCGTTCAGCATATTGAAACGAATGGTTACACAACTTTAATCCTTCGCGCCGCACGAAGGAATCTCAATGCCGCGTCGTTTCTGGCAACTAATTAACCTTCCCTGCGGTTCAGTAACGATCGTTGTCGGGGTACTGCTGAGAGCAATGAATCGCTTTTTCTTTTGGTAAGCAGCTGTTACTACTACAGACCGTCAACACAACCGGATAATTGACCCCCCGAGAATTAAGAACGCTAGGTACAAGTTGCATACATTTTGCCCCCCGAAATCTTAGCTTGCTGCGAACCCGCTAACGATCACGAACAAGTCTGCAGTGTCTTCGTCGCTATTCCGCTAGCACAGCAGCGATATTCCTTTCGGTATGGTTGTTTGATGAAGGACAGCAGTGGCCTCGTTTTGATTTTATCTCAAACGGAAATCTAAACTGCAAACTCATCAGGAAACAGTCATTGGATTCGCAGATTTAAAAAACGGCCGCTTTGCTCACTATATGGTGAAGAGGCAGTTGCGTTCGGTATAATGCAATTTATTAGGCACGTTTCTTAATACAGACGCTGTGGTCTTCCCATCGTGCTCTTTATGTGCAGGGACCGTACGTTCTGCCAGTTCTTCTTCAGCAATGAAACCTACGCACAGACAGAAGCCAACCGTTAGTGCATAAATATACGAAATGTAGTTAAAACGGCCATTTTCGACCTGGCCTGCGACAATATCCACAATGTTGGATGCATATGAAGGATAGTTTGACATCCCAAGGACTCGTTTTGCACGCGACGGAATGCAAAAGTTGGCTGATAACACAGTGGCCCGGCTCACGCGTCTAGAGACGAACAGACTATCTTTCGGCAAAACACCAGAGCAACCCTGCGCGCGTCTTTGAGGCAATACAGGCAGAGTTTATGATTGTTAACAGTAAATTAACAATTGCCAGTTTTTTTTTTCAGGAAACTGTTAGGTACCCGGTATGGACTTGCAGCGACCGGATTTCTTTGATTCTAGGTACCCAATCTTCAATTCTAAAAAAGCACCTCAGAAAAAGGTTGATAGCTTGTAAGTGTTATTATCAATTAAGTTGTAAAATTGTTCGATCTGTAGGCGAACAATTTGAGGTACAATGTCTTTCATAAAAATTAGCAGAAACCAATCTACCCAACTTGTTAACCATATCAATTTTTCGGCCATTACCATATGCATGCAGTGTAACAAAGGTAAGCGTTGTTCGCACACGGTTTCATTATTCCACTATACAACGCCCAGCAGCGAAGCCTTAGCAACAGCCGGGCGGACACGAAACGACAAATGTCGTTGCGAACGCAACTGAGTTAAGTTGATTCACGCAAAAGAGAGGTAGCGTTTGTTTACGGAATTGCCTGTGACGGTAATTCCACATTTTGCCGCCGTCGGCACAAGGAATCCAGAAGCTGGGTTGAAAATTACCAGCATAACGCGGCTATCTACGCACAACCGGTTACAACCGCCACCAACCACCTACCAAGAAGTTGATGGCGAGGTTGAGGTTCTGAACCAGCTCGTCCTCGGTCATCTGGACGTTGCCAACGGCGACGGCCAGACACAAGACTTTCTTCATCTGGAACTTGATGGTTGCTTTGATGTCTTGCACCTGCACGACCAACACTCGGCTGGTGACAGTCCCATTATCGCAGGGGTATACAGGGGGTGGCGTGGTCCCAAATTTCTAGAATATCTTTTCATTTTGTGCTTTGAGAGAGCAACAGAAGTCTAAGTATTTGGCCCCACCACAAAAAAATTTCGGGCCGACTGCGCTGCTGCCCACGATGTCACACTTGGCGAACAGGAATCACCTTGTTTGCATCGCAAGCAGCACAGCGCTATTATCAGCCGTCAGCTCAATTAAATTGATCTACACCAGGGCTGAACAATTCGCGGGCCAAAGTTACTTGGACAGCGTAGTCTTCGTACTTAAATGCATGAGCCCTCAAGTAAAGATAAAAGCCGTAAACGTCATTTCGTGAGTAGTCCGCTTATCTTACGTAAGAAATTGTTGCGTATGCATACGTAGGTCGGCACCGAAAGTGCTATTAGCAGTTCACGGTAGGCTACACTGGCTCTGAGGTATAGCATAGCGACACCTAGCGTGAGCCGGACACTGCAGCGCCAAAAGAGCTCACAGGACGGCGTGGATCAATTCGATACTACATCGTGCTTAGCAACGCCTGTGCAATAGTGCCCACAGGAAGGGCCTAACCAGCGGGGCATACACGTCCCCATTAATATTTAGGCCGATGAAGGTGCAGATGCACAGCTTTGACGGCAAATGTCTTGGAGTGGTGCGAAGAAAACAAACTTCACTTGAAGCTCAGCAACGAGTTCACGAACAAATATATCGCAGCTGCGAATGTTTCACAGGTTACTATCAAACGTCAGACACCGAGCTCGTCTGCTGTTAGCGAATCCTTGATTTGCTTTAGCACACTTTCTACACCTCACGGCACGGACGGAGCCGGGAAGTTCTAGCAACTGTGTGCAAAGAAAGGACCTGCTGTAAACGGGAAAATGGATAGATAGAAGTCGGGAAAATGGATAGATAGAAAATGGATAGAAGTCGGCGCTTTGGAGTTCTCTAGACTTGATCGCAAGCGCTGGATAGAATTCGTTTGCCTCATTGACATTTTAAAAGTTTACCCACACCGACGCTTCTTTAATCACGCAGCTGGGCCGGTCTTTCGCATTTTTGTTGAAATAACCGAAAAAAATCAAGCCTATTGTCTGAGAAGGTATGCTAGTGAATGCTCTTAATGGCGAATTTTAATACTATTACGTGATTCATGACCGCAATGACCCAGCGAAGAAAAAACAGTTGCGCAGAAACGTTTTGTTAGCTTTTTATAGCGACAACTGCAATTTGTTTCAACTGAGCAGGTTGTACAGTGCTGAGTTCGAAGTCTTAAGGATTGGTATCCACTGTTAAGACAATTAAAACTCTCGAATAAAAACAGATTTCGTTGTAAATGCGCACTGTGGCAACAAATGGTATTCAGATTTCGTCTCGCTGGCTTCGGCCTTATCGACACTCTTAATCCCAGTGTGTTACTATCGTCGAATTCTAATATGCCACTCGGTTAATGCGATGCAAGCAGTTAATACCGTGTATACTGGGAACACCAAAATCAATGCTCATTACACACTAAAAGCCACTTCAGCAAGCCATTGGCAGCAGTACCTTTTGCACCATTGATTCCTGATGTGTAACGAGCGTGGGAAATTTGCCAGCCTTGTTCAGGCCAGGACCCAGAAGTCTGGGAATTTGCTTGATAAGTGCTTCCGAGGCCATGAAGGCGTCGTACTTCTTTGCTGCGAAACGAAGAAACACATTTTAAACAAACGCCCCGTGCTTCAGATGCAACTCAAGGCTTTCCATATGATTCACAAGGAAATATTAACAATATGCGAATAAGGCAAATATGGCTTCGAAAATTAACCGCGTGCATTATGTTTAACAGCCACAACCGTCGCTAAGAAGACTTCAATAGAGGGTTTTACATTTGCGCAGGGGCCTTGCCATTAAAAAAAAACGATAAAAACTCCGCTGATTTTTAGTGTTTTATATTTCATTTAGGGGGCCTGGCGATTTGGGGGGCTAAGCAACAGGACTGCTGCAGCCACAAAGAAAAAATCACGCGCATGAAAAACAGGTGAGCAATGAGAAACAAACACCCTTAAGATTTGGAGCAGTTGTGTAGAGCATATATGCAAGCATGGGACAGGCATTGCCTGCAGATAATCATTCATATATCAACATGGTCCACAAACAGGCACCAGTGATTTATTTGCCTCCAGCAATAACCGAACAGCATTGAGACCAGTACTACCAGTTAATTCATTAGAAAAATACTTGCTTACAATTGCAGATTACTGCCAAACAAGTAACTTCATAGGTCAACACTAACCAAGCTTCTTGACCAGCTTCTTATCTTTGTTCAGCTTCTTTAAAGCTTCGACGTCCATGCTTGGTATATCGTTTGCTTTGGCCTCATCGCAATGCTGAGCGTCTCCGAGCACACAAATCTTGTATTTGTTGCGAGGAATGTGGGGCAGTCTAAGATTAGTTTCAAAAACGTCACACATTTCAAACCAAACAGACATAGTACTTTTTACGAACTCAAAAAACTTGACTAATAATTGATAGCTCCTTTTTGAACCCTGTATTCTGAAACTGGGCATCAAAGGTTCGCAAGGGGAGTGCGAGTATGACAGCGACATTAGAAGATAATGGCAATGAATTGTTTTTTTCGTGTTGATTTTGAGGTTAGGTGTGAGTATTAATTACTAATGTCAAAGGGGCTCAGCTAACAGCTCATACAAATGTAGTATATTGCTAAACTTTGGGAAAACATAGCTGGTGGCAGAAGTTGTAAATAACATTTTCCAGTAATGTTCCGACCAGTGGCTTTGATTGGCTGTGACAGCATCAGCAATTGTACTTGCCTGACCACTATTCACAGTTGTTATCAGTGGCAAAGTTACTTGATTTTATCTTGAATGTATTTACAATTTAAATCCAGTAATTGTCATATGAACCCATAGAAAATATAATCTCTGCAAAATGCTTGTCAGAGCATTGTCCACAGGTTATAGTTAAAGCGGCAAGAATAGGGTTTGAACAAGGACTTGTTTCACACAAACAATTAAGGGTCTTTAAGCCAGCTCCTTTTAACTCACTGACGTTACATACAAATGAACTTCTTTGAAAATATTTGATTAACGATTTTGCGCTATTGAAGTTCCTAATACAAGATTATGAAATTTTTTACATCACAAACCACATGAAAAATTAATCACAGCATATTGACATACACTTATTTCAACGACAGGTGATGTTGTAAGTATACGCAGCAACTGTCACTGAGCGACTGCTGCTACCCAGTCCATTTAAGACCCTGGGTGGGGGTCCGCTCAGCATTTACTACAGCTGAACTACCAATTCTGCATGAAAACATGAAAGCAATCATGCAAATTGGTTGGAGCATTACACTCAGTCTCACTTGACAGTGCCCGAGAAACGCTTGTCCTTCTGAGGATCATAGTTCTTCAGAGAGATCTGCAGCTCAACAGTTTCCAAGAATTTTCTGGGCTTTTCCTGGGACTGCTTCAACACAGTCCCAACACACTCGTACAGCATGTCCCTTGAAACCTTACTGAAAATGAAACATCAGTGATGAGCTTAAAAACATTGTATCTGTGCACATTAACATGAGACAGTGTCTTTTTTGTTGATGTATAATGAGACTCACTTCTTAAATTGGATACACCCTGTAACAGATACTGTGTTTCAGCATTATGTATCAAACACTGTCTGACAAATATGCTGGAAGCCTGTAACATTTACAAATATGCTCTATTCCACAAAGTACGGATTTAAAATTGGTGTGGGATGCTTTCAAATAATAAAAATGCAAGAAGTGTGATTTTACCTAATTAATGCGGCTATGTCCAACCCACAGCCTGCTATAGGTTTTCACTGTAGTAAAAGTATGGTACATACTGACAACTGTCCTTATTTCAATAATCTTGATTTTCATGTTTTTGATGCAGGTGGTCCTCAGTGCCACTTTATTGCGTCTGTTACGATTATGGTTAGGATTCGAACACTTTCAGTGCATTGGCCTAAAACAGAGTAAAGAAACGCTACTATTGAAAACTGCAACCAAACTATAGCAAATACAACTTCTTCATAAACCAACAGGGATGAAGGGGGTTGGTGATGGAAGTGTACTTCCCTAGTATTTGCTTAGTTTTTATTATTTATTTGCCAATACACAGCAAATGGGTATTGGATTGACAATTCACACCTTGGCCTGTGCAAAGACTGTATTTTATGCTGATACATTTTGTTCATTTGTTGCATATCAGTATTAAATCTCACCATAGCATTATTAACTAGCCTACCTTTTCAGACATGACCAACTTGACCCAATTGTTGTAGTTAATGAAAATATGGTCTAACAAAAATGGTGCAAAAAGAATATTACTACAGTATGCATAAAACACACCTAGGAACTAATACGGTCAGACCAGTAGTTTGTGGATTTTACCTGAAGAAACAAAGTTCCTGCTGGCCCACACAAATACCACTGCACTTCTGTAACTTAGCGTTCCGACTTTTGCATTCTTGCTCTTCCAGCTATCTTTTATTTGCTTCCTCATTTTTAACCATGTACCTCTTTCCTTATATACTTTTGAGATTTCTATACAGACATCTTATGAACAGTATACATATTTTTAACCACAATGCCATGAATGTTGGTGAAGTAGATGAGTGAATATAGGCATCATTTAAATGAAGAGCTAAGCGCAATTTAAGCTGAAGTCAAGTTTAGCATTCTTAAGTTAGTTTTAAGAGATTCCATAATAACTGCTTGTTCATTTAAGATTGATTGTGGTTAAGTCATTGACAGTGTTTTGCAATTTCAAGTCTTTCAAAGGATCATTTTACCTGCAACATGGCAGGTGGACAAGACTATGAAAATATATTCTCATCTAAAAAAATTGTTAAGCTGTTGTATTACTAAGGATTCCTATCTGCATCTTTATAGGTTATAACAGAAGATTTCATACAGTATTAAATATTTGTCAAAATTTTGAAAAATGCTAGAAATAAATAAATTTGACATATGCTTCAACAAAGTTGCACTGTTTGTGCCATTTGCTTACTGGCGCCATAGTTTGCAAATTGTGTAGAAACACAGGTTTGGTTGGGGCATGCAACATGGTTTATGTCAAATGAAATCAGATAAGCTATCCAGATGACTGAGGATGATTTTTGCAAAGTATTGTTTGGAAAATGTTATCCTACTTACTGAGCAATATAACATTGGTAGTATCTATTTTTGCCACCAGCAGGCAAATCTCTGCTGGGACTATTTTGCCATCACAAGAGTTAACACTCGCAGTACAATGAACCTGGTCATTGACAGTGGTTCAAGTGGGAAAGCTTCTATTCCTGCTGTGCAAGTGGTCATCAGTTTAGCTCTCACCATTGTTGCTTTGGCTTTGCTAGTAGAGATTATACTTTTGATGGGAGCACTTTTTTTGAACTACATTATAGTTTTTAATACCAGACACAGGTTTGCATTTTTGGTTTGGGTGAAAAGGATAATACGCTAATTGAAGCGTATAGTCCTTATCACAAAAAGCTCTGTTGTGACTATTTTGCCATTCAAACTGAATTCAGCTTTTGCCACGTATAATGCTGATTTCATGACACTAGCAGCATGTAGAGTAGAGCGTCTATGCTTGCTGTGTGAGTGGTCATCATTTCGGCTTTCACCATCATTGCTTTGCTAGTAGAAATGACAACTTCAACAGGAGCACATTTTATGTCCTTTTTTCAAAGGTTCGGGTTAAGCTTAACACCTTCGGTGTGGCATGAATTCTACTTCATTATTCAGCAGGTGCAGGATGGGTTTTGGGTTTTTTACACAACAGTTCTCTCAAAACTTAGTAACACAAGAAGTATTTGTCTGACTGACCTCAAATTTTCAAGATTGAATTGGACATTTGTGTAAAGTTTGGTTGCTAAACACTAAGCATGAGAAAAATTCCGTCCTATGCACCAACTTACTGAAGCCAATTTTTTTAGATAAATGTATTGCTAACAACATGCACCAACAGCAGTCCGATACATTGCTAAGAGTTTGGTTACTCGATTGAAAAATAATAACTCTTAGTTGGATGAAGTCAAATTTACACTCTTGTAAATTTTGGTTGCAAAACATTTACAAAATAAAAGTCATGGTGCTTTATGGAACTGCTCAACCCTGCTGAACAGGATAAAGTTTTGTAGCCTATATGTGTGTCCTTGGTTTTTGGTTATAATTATGTAAAATTTATGATGCGCATGTGGAAATTTTTTCCACAAATACAATACTACTTTGTTACACACAACAACCGTCAGTACCTAAGTGTTTTGCGAAATGTGTTGTAGCCTAGCCTTAGCAAAATGTTGCTGAATACTAAAGTGCATAACTAAAAAAGTTCATGCTTATGTTCTTTTTTTTCAGTCATAGACCGAAACGTTTTTGAAATGACAAAAAAATTTTTACATTTCAGTCAAAATGTCTTTAAACATAAGCTAATGAACACTGTTATGGTGAGATTTGATACAACAGTGAGACAAATGACTGAAACGTTTCAATGACCAATAGGCCTATGTCTCAGTGAAAAAAAAGTTGTGCATATTAAGGTATTACCTGAAATTTAAGGGTTATTTGGGATGGGATGGAATACACCAGTTTTTTTTAAAGGCGTTTTAGGGACCCGATTCGGGTCCCTAGAATCAGAAAATTATCATTGTGCAGCTCGCCAGCCCGCGGAATATTCATGTTTTTCATTTGAAAACACGGCCCTCCAGCCTGCCTGGCCCACCGTTTAGTGTTATCCCAAACAAATGGCTACAAAAAACATTATCGTGTTTAATGAAACAAATGTTAGCACTTAACTTTTTTTCAAGTCTTGTGGCCTAGGTCTAGCAAGATGGTTTGATGCCATACTTCATGACTTAAAGTTTCTGGTGAATTTGTATGAAATTTCTGGGTTTAATGTGTCTAAGTATGAAGAACATTGGTGGAAATTCATTGCAAACAAGCAAGTACAAAAAAAGTTATCAAATGGCAAAGTGTATGACATATATTTATGTGTCATACCACACACAGTGCATTTTGATGAATTACATATATGTCAATCCACACCAAATGTGTTCATTGCGTTTAGGTTTGGGGTTTTTGGTCACATGACTGACCATACGCTAATCCAAGCATATTCTTCTTGTCAAATGACCAATTAAAACAAACAGGGTGGCCTACAACAAAACATCATCAGTAGTGCTTTTGCCTGTGAGGGCACAATAGGGATACCCTGTAAAAGGCGGAGCTTGGTTGCGCAGGTTTGATGACGTAACTTGAGGCGCTAAAACCGATATTTTGCACTCAGCAATGAGAAGTAAACGATAGTAAAATTTATTTTATTGCAAATGGTGATGCTACACTACAGTAAAAGAAGTCTATGCTGAAGTTTGATCATTTTTGCTTATCTGAGTTTCACAATGGTTAGGGGACGAAAAAATAGGTTTCAACAGTTGCGAATGTATAAAATTTTTTAACATCGAAAATATCCATATATTAGATGTTTGGGGGAAGCGCACATTTATTTGCAATAATTATATATTTTTCCTTCGCTTTTTCTGTTTACTCCTTTTGCAAGGCAACTTTTTTCCACTCCGGTTACATCATCAAACCTCCACAACCAAGTTCCAATATTTACGGAGCTCCGCCTTTTACAGACAACCCACAATAATAAGCACTGCCAATTTTTAATGAAATTTTGGTGTTTAGATTCACGTATGGGTGGTTTGATTCTGTATGTGGCAGATTTATTCTATTTGGTCAAAAAAAATATTAGTTGAAAAAGGTGGCAGATGTTAATACATGGCGGACTCATCAGTTATCGTTTGTGAAAGAGTACAAGCATTTTTCATCTTCTAAATACTATCACATCTAAACAAAATGAAGTTGTCAACAAGTTGGGCACATGCTAACTAACACTGTTTGAAGGAAATCAATGAGAACGAATTTGCCAGAGAAAAAACTAACTTATTTAGTTTATTTCAGTAGACAATTTCGCACTGAAGTTAGAACACGAAATCCTTCGAGGAATGAGAAAATTAAAACACGTGACGGTAGAAGAAGATCCCAACTACTTTTTTTGTCGGAAATCAGACTTAGCAGCCAATAGGATCACACCTGCTAACTTTTTCGGGTCTCGTCAAGTGTAAGTCCGACCATTCCTACTATTCTCACCACGCGTCGCTCACTGCCTCCAGGCGGACAAAGAGAATGCTCTCACAGAAAGAGCGCGTTGGAACCGAAGGGCTCGCTTGGTGACGAGCACTGTGTTCTAAAGAGAAAAACGCTCTCATCGAAAGAGCGCATCGAAAGGAAACACTCGGTTAGGCGTTATTGCCCGAAAATAACGTCGGCAACACAGTAGCAACCAGGCTGCGTATGTCGTCATTATCAAGTATGCAGGACATGTTGGAAACAGCGTACGCTGCAGTACGTTCAGTACATG
>Ga0210059_1005764_pt1 | contig 19875 bp, 8 predicted proteins | sample Ectturendosymbi2_FD_188042 | JGI IMG/M metagenome (GOLD analysis project Ga0210059, IMG submission 188042) | Ecteinascidia turbinata endosymbiont from Florida, USA - Sample 2 (SPAdes) (version 2) | ecosystem: Host-associated > Tunicates > Ascidians > Unclassified | place: Key West, Florida... | reverse complement strand
GGGGGGGCAAACAAGAACAAGTCTCAACATTTCAATATATAATGATTAATGACCCTTGTTTTTAAAGCATCAACCATAAAATGTGCTTTTTTCTGGCACTTCTTTTTCTGAATAATTCTGTTCCAACTTAATCTGGCAAACAGTCTGCTTTCATTCAATTAACAAGTTTTCAAAATTTGTTTTTAGTAAATTTCAAAGTTTCTGCTTGGAATAAAAGCCACCATTTTCTTGTAAAACTTTCCTACAAAAGCGTTTGTGAAAATCTTGATGCTCTTAGTGCTAGATCGGCAGTATGCTTTTTTCAGCCAATATTGCAGTTGAACAAGGAGTCATCGTGGCTGTCATTGTGATTGCGCTTTTGATATTTGCACACTTCTGATGTACATCAACACACGTTCAATCGAAGCCGAGTAACGACTTTGCTCTAAGACACCAACTCCCAAAGTAGGTCTACAAACCATGTCCGCATGTAGACTAAGACGTGGATCATGCTTAATTCTTGAGTGACTGTTTGACGTATGCAACTGATAATGTAAACGCTGGAGTCTCTCAACACGTTTGAAAAATGTTTGGGTTTTATGTCATCAAACACTATGAAATACGACTGCGGTAGCAATTTTGTACGCTACTTCCACTAAGCCTGCTTAACATAAACGATTGGTTATTTATCTATCTAGCTTTTCAGAGTTAACAATAAAATTCACAATTATCACAAAGATAATTTTTTTAATTGGGGAAAATCATACATGCCCTCTAAAACAAACCCGCGTATGTTTGACCCACTCAATCTACGCAATGTGGAAATGGTTGTGTATCTGCAAAAACGAAGCCACATTCGACTATTACCACAAGTTAAGAAATGGGCCTACGTGATGCTACAGCTTAACACAACAGTTGGTAAGTTGATCAAGCCCAGTGGTTCCCAAAGTATGGATCAAAACCCAAAGAAGGTTGGAGAAGGGTCAAAAAATTGGTCGCGCAGAGGTGATAAAAACCGGAGTTGCAGATTTTCAACGTTGACACTGCTTGTCTGTCTATAGTGTAGTACTTAAGAAAAGAGTAGATTGCTGACATTAAAAACGATCCTAGCAACTTGCTGCCAAAATCATCACACAATAGTTATTTTTTCATAACTTTCTTTGAAGCTTGGGTCACGAGGTGTTCACCAAGCTCAGATTTGGGTCGTGCTCAAAGAAGTTTGGGAACTAAGCAGTTGAAATCTTTCTTTAAATCCATTGTGTTTAAATTACAAAATCCAATCGCCTGGGAAAAAATTCAACTTGCTTTCATTTTGGTTACATGCGCTTTATCGAGAAAACAAATTGCAAGCTATCTGTAATGGCAGTGTCAATGGCCTCAACACTTAAAAAATAAAAAGCACCTTCCTACTTTCGTTAGATTTTGCTGCTGACTCTTTGCCTTGCAGCTGAATGCTGCTTTCAAATTTACTGTATGAAAAGCTGGCAATTAACATCAGGTGAATGTTGAAACATTTTCAGACTATGTAGGCCTACAGGTCGGATTCTGATTACTGATAAAACTTTTTTTTACTAGCCGGCAAGGTAAAGGGAGATCATTGATGAAACCGTTAAGGTTCCACATATTTGTGATTGAACTGTCACAGTAGGTCTACATACCATCACAACTAAATACCTAGAATAAATGCTATTGTTGCTAAACAGTGTCTATGGCCTAACTGCATTACAAAAAAGACTGAAACCTTCTTAGCCAAGACTTGAGCTTCAAGGCATACAAATTGTATATCACCGCCATATTCAGGCATTTAGTTGCAAAACTGCCCAAAAACAAAAATCTACGATGTCCATTTAAAGCTATGGATGATGTTGAAGTCAAGGGCAAAATATAGTGTTTGTAGCATGCCAGTTATCAGAGAGGGATTTTGTGATGGTCCTGAAGTTTACGCAGGGGTGTAGTGGGGCGGGAACGACGTTCCCTCACCTTTTTCAAGTTTTGCTTTAAAATGAGTTTGAAGCTGTTTTAAATTGGCTAGGTTTTTGGGTGCTTTCCCACACCTTTTTTGTTAGCACCACATCTTTGAGTTTACGTCACCATTAGGTGGGAAACAGCAAGCTGGTGCCCCAGCAACAGCTGCGAAGTGTTACTCCCTTGATTTACTTTCGGTTAGTGATTACAAGTGATATACAAGTTTGTATTTCATTATCACCAACTTCCACAAGGAACTTAAAATTCAATAAACGTCAGCCATAGCATGAATTCTCCAGCATTTACACTATACACAATGTTTGATTAATCATGGGCAACTGGTAAACCATACTGTTTTGACCAGGTTTGACGAAAAGTTAAAGTAGAATAGGTTTTTCAAGCAGTTTCGTTGAGTTGCACTGGCACATTTCCTTGTCTTTCATACCAAAAGCTTGATTGACATAAAAATTGTTAGTGCTACTTTTGGAATTGAGGGGGGAAATGGCCCCACTGCCCCCCTTAGCTACGCGCCTGGCTGCACAAAACCTTCACTGCGGCCGGGTCGTGGGCTGGAGATAGCTGTTCTAATCAAATCTATGGATGTCAGAATGACAAAGTGGAAACCAGAAACTTAAGCACTTCTTAGCAAAATTGTCATCATTATAAACCGCGTTTCTAACTCGCAATTACATGATCAACTCACTTAACAGTAAAGTGATCTAGCTCACCAAAATTTTTACAAATCACTGTTATATTTTGGACATGCACGTTTAACAAGTGAAAAATAATTGTTCAGATTGTCACATGCTTAATTCAAAAACATCCCACAGAGAAACTGCAATACTATGAGAAATACTACTCTAAATAAACTAAAACTAAAACCATTAAATATGAAATAAACACCACACTAAAAATTCGAGAAGTGGTAAAGGACATTTTTCTCTAAAAACATGTTATAGTTATTGTTTTGGTTTAGTGTTTTGTTTTGACTTGCAGTATAGCAAGACAATGACTGTGAAATTAACAAAACTTACATACATGTTTCTGTCTTTATGTGGATTTGCATTTTCTGTAATTAATACACTGAGTTTTGGGCTCTTTTGTTCCTGTTCAGAAAGAGTAATGCTTCTGTCTTTTGTATCCTGCATGAACACACTGCTTGAGCTCTAAGTATTTCAGTGCATTTGAAACAAAATTTCAGCCATGCAACAAGTTGTTTAAATATTTCTAGTTCCAGCTGGATTAATTTTTTTTCCAGTCAATTCCCTTCCAGCTAAAAATGAAAATCTTGTTTCCAATACATTTCTATACACAACTTTTCATTAAAACACTTCATTCAAGTGATCAAATCATGACAGTTGATTTTGAGGCAACTTCTGATCTTGCATTTTGCTTCAACTTCTTGACAACAGACCAGTTATTAACCAAACCTTGTTCTGGAGTATTTGCCATTTTAGGTAGCATCAAGGACTTGTTTTTCAGATCAACGTACCAATGCACATTGTGTGTTTGCACTTACATTTGTGACTTTTCAAATGTTTGAACTTGAATGTTCTTGGGGCTCCTGAGCGATCATTTACCACAGTGTCTCCACAAATTTTCTTTACTATGATAGCTGCTCTTGAAATTTTCAGCTCATTGTCTGGCTAATTCATGCGTTTTGTCAATATTTGTTTTTGCGTTTTTTCAACAATATTAGTTTATGAGAGCTACATTCGTTTTTTATCTATTGTTCACGATGGATTCAAAAGGTTAATTTGCATAATACACAACATGGTAAGTTTATTATTTGCAACTCGTTTTAAGTGAGAAAGGTGAACAATGGTAAAGCTTGCTTGGAAAATTAAAACATACATGAATTCATTGATGTTTTTTACAGCAACCAACTTTGCACATGAATAGTGAGCTATTACTTGCATTTCTTGACATGAATGTAATAATAAAAAATTTGCATTGTCATACAATAGCAGTAAACATATATTAACTATTGTCACTGCTAGTACTTTCACAGATTTTATGGATGTGGTGGCAAGCTTGCTTTATCTACTAACAGTAACATTGTTTTGTATGAAATTGATTAAATCTGACTGTTAAAGAAATAGCGCATTTAAAAATAAGTTTACTTTTGCATTACCATTAAAATCAATACAGTCTTTGGTTGAGGACGCAGCACAGGTGAAAATCTGTGCTCCACTGAGGAAGACCTAAAGATCAATGTGTTACTTTTGAGTAATAGCTACCTTTAAAGAGTGGATTATAAATATAGAGTATTCTGCCTGCTTGGCATAATGCTACGTACAGTAAAAGGATGTGATGTGCTCTGACCAGCTGCATTTGCAGTAACAGCACTCTGCAGCATGTTATTGAGTGGAAATCACAGGTGGCAGATAATACACATTACCAATTATACCAGGCCACAGCAAAGGTCAAACTTTTTGCTTGATGTGAATGATTCAGCAAACTGGGTTTCGCATTAAATTTTATCCAAGTTTTTGGTCCAAGAACATGTTTTATATCACAGGGGTTAGTAAAAGAGCATAAGAATACGGAAGTACTGAGTCATAGCAGATCACATAACAGGTGTTAGTTGGTGTGCGCAGGCAACACTGAGAGGTACACTCAAATGGTGCACTAACAAATATTGCATGTGGTCATCATTACGAATATCCACAAAGTTTTTCTTCGGCACTGATCCAAACCCAATGACTAAACTTTTTGTTGAAGATAGCAATGAACTACTGTACTTTATGATAGGGCTCAACAACATTTCTGCATCTACAGGCTAAATCATGCATCTCCTGGTTCTTGCTATGCTGTATTGACATTCTCTTTATATTGACTCAATTTAATATGAAATATACAGTGGACACTAACTGGACAGGACAACACACATCACATCCGTTAACTCAATATTGCCATTAACTTTATGTTAATCTGGTCTAGTGATTTTTGGAATGGTTTATTGCAAATCATTAAAATCATATGGTGCAGTTGCTACAAATATGAGCACAGCACAAGAAATGTGAATATTTCTTTCCTGTAGAAAGCACCCCCATATTGGGATTCTTACTTGTCAATACTTTTAATACCACGTGGGAGCCCTGTAATAAATAACTGTAACTTTCTTTTCAAAGGCAACAATATGACCATACATTTCATGCACAATTTGACTTCCACTTTACAACTGCAAATAGAACATATTCAAATGGCTTGTTGTGTCAACAAGAAATGGCAAGGTCAAGCTATTCAGGATCTCAATAATGTGATGCATCCCCACATTTGGAATAAGCCCACATCTTTATGCAACATTAAAATTATTTTCAACAGTGACTCTTTACTGAGCCTGTTTCGCAGAAATAACTCAAGTCAGCATACTGTGATTCCACATCCAGCAAAAACTGCTTCAACTAGCAATATTTCAATCTGCTTTACAGCCTTTACAACAAAATCTGTAACATTTTTCAATTTTATGGAATTAGAATGTCTCTTTGTAAATAGTAATTAGTTGAATTGAGTTGATTTTATTGGCACAAACATTAGACAATTTTATGCAAAGTTAAAGTGCTGGAACACAGAAGAAAACCTGTTAACCAGGTTGTTTCGTTTCATACTTCTCTATCATGGTTTTGATTTTTACCAAATTTTCACTTTTTATCAAATTTTTGTTTTTTTGGCCATAACTTTTGAACCAGAAACGCTAGATGGCCAATCAAAGGCTCTGAAGACTCTCATTATAGACTAGTTTCCAATAAAAACCTGAGTAAAAAATTGGCTCTTCGCATTGATACCTAGGGTGGTGACCTTGGCCAAAACTACATAAACCTACTCCCATTATGACATCATCAGTGTTCCCTCTAATATAAGGTGTGCAACTGCACCACCAGACAATTTGTGCAGTGCTATCTTATTCTCATGCACTTCCAACCTTCAAAATTTGATACTGCATATATATACGTCATAACCCTTTCAACACTTTGGCGTCCGGCTGCTTTCTGGGATTTGAGAAAAAAACCCACCAAAACGCACATGGCTTTGCGCGGGAATTTCTCCGGTCCGGTAAGTGCTACAGACCCGGTAAAAAGCTCAAAAGACTCAGCAAGTCCTGTAGTTTGCACTTGAAAAAAACTTTTTTGGTTGGGGGGTGCGGGTTTTTTTGTGAGTGACGTCATAAGTGGAGGACTTTTAGGCCACCTGTTCTTTTCAGGCCAAGACTCGGACTTGAGCCTAGTTTGCAATGAAAACTTCAGCGAAATACCACCATCTAACAGTTTGCGCCCAGGGCCAGGTAACGTGAGCCAAAATGGCCCCAAAACGACTTCACTTATGACATCATTCACAAAAAATTCGCAACCCCCAACAAAAATTTTTTTCCGAGTGCAGACTATAACCTGGTTGAATTGTTTGAGCCCTTGAACAGCTCTCTAGCGCAATCGGCGGAGGAGCTATGGCGTTGGTAAGGCAACTGACAACTGCTGGTTTTAGGCCGATTTCAAAGTACGAATATATCGTACCCCAGCTCTCGAAGTGTTAGCCTGTGGGTAAAGACAGGGCCGCAGGTGGGTAATTAGCTGAACCTAAATATTTTAAATTATAGCTATGATAAACAATGCTGCAGGTGCTCTTCTCTTTTTAAGCTTTCTCATAGTACTTCACTTGCATTTTAGCTTTTTACGATGCGTTTTAGCAATCTAGTATTTTTAGACTTGTTTCCACATAGTGATTTCATTGTCTCGTGGTGTAACCAAATTTTTGTGACATAACAGTTAGATTTTTCGTGCTGCTACGCTGGCTAGTCTCTATGTGAGAAAGCTAGAAAAATAACCTAGAACTGTGCGTTGATGAAGGTAGAATTATGTGTGCTGGTATAGCCAAGTGTACAGTTAAAGTTAGTGTTGAGCAGAATGCTAATCTTGTCAAGTTAAACTTTCCACTGCGGAGAAAAGCATGGCTAAAGCTAAGAGGAAATATAACAATACTTGATTCCCAAGTATGGATTCACTTTCATAGAGAGGTGATGAGCAGTTGCCCTAATGCAGAGGTGGGCAACCCCTGGCACGTGTGCCGAACTTGGCACGCGAGCACTTCTAACCGACATGTGAGCGAGGCCTCGGAATCATGCCATGTTTCTAGTGGAACATGTCTAATGAGTTCCATAACTGCGCTATAGCTGTATATCTGTTGCTTCTTGTTTATTGGCTGGTCAAAACACCAGCCAGCTGGATCCGACTTGTAGGCCATTGGATGCTAATTCCTGCTCTATGCCTTGATTGAATATCTGTTCATTCAAATGAAGATGTTAGGTTAAGCAAGGCAATGACTGAAAAATTTCAGTTCTCACAAGTATTTCTGGTATAAACAATCACAATCTTATAATGGTCAGTGTCACAGTTATAGTGAATAGATCTACATACTGCACACACAAAATGTCAATCAAGAAAACCTGGACATGATCAGACGCAGATGGTTGTATGTATCAGGCAGTATATCCAAGATATATGGAGGACTATTCTTCAAGTTCATTCTTGATTGGTGACAAAACTTGGCAACCTAAATAACAAAATTACATTCACATTTAAGAAATTGCAAAGTCATGCATGAAAATATTAATCATGTACAGCAATACTAAAACACATAAATGTAGAAACTCCCATGATCAAAATCATTTTAAGGTTTAAGAAAACATTGCCAGAGGGATTAATTACATAAAGTGCTCTCCAAAAAGTGTAGTTACACCATACAACAAACATGATAGCATTCAGTAATTCTGCAAATGATAAGGCATAAATTTTTGCATACCCTTCATGATTTACAAACTATAAAAGTAATTTGCAAGTCACTTATAGCGAGTATATTATCTTTTAACTTTACATGCTACAAACATAACTTACCAATTACTTTTAGCCAAAGTTCAAAGATAATACTTGAAACTGTGAAAGTCAAATGCATTTGAACAACATGTTCTTGCAATAAGTATAACAAACAAAAAGCAAATACACGCCTGACAATTTGCAGAATTAATGTGGAAATGCAAAAACTAAAAATATCTAAGATACTCAGAAAAACTATTTCTGATCCCAGTTCATTCCACCATGTATCTGCTCACTAACCTTGTCCATTAGTTTTGATATTTTCTCTATGTACTTTTTATCAATGACAACACGCTGATGGTGAGGTGTGACATCATTCAAGGCATCATGTAACCTGGATAAACAGCACACCTCATGTTATTCAAACCTGTTAATTTGATAACTGTATCAGGTGTGAAACCATACCAGTAGGACAAAAGTACAAAAAACACCAGCAGAAACATGCTACTCCAATAAAGCATAGAGAAAAAATGGTAACAAAAGACAGCACATTTCAAGTTACAAGAATACAACTGATTTTGCACAAAGAGTTTTTGTGCAATATTAGCTAACTGGCACACAAAATTGTTCCCAACACAATGTTTACTTCAACTCATAGAATGCTACTGACAGCATAAAAAAACACTGCCTACAATTGAATGTGCTCACCCTCGAAAGTGGTTTAAAAAATTGATTCCCGGTCGTTGGGTAGTCCTTGGAGGTGCAGCAGAATTACTAATGCCAGTAGCCATGTCAAAATATTGCAGTAACTAACACAAAAGCAAACATTCACATTGCTAAATTTTACAGCTAAATTTTCAAATGAACAACTTATCTAAAACCTGTAGGCCATGAGAAAATGTTGAAAATTGTTAAGCATGGGGATCGCACCAACTGTGTTTAGACACACTAGCTGCAACTGGTTCATAGAGCAGCACCCTTTAGATTTAGACAGAACATGATCACTTTCTAGAACCCTCAATACTATAACTTGGCTGTTATATTACTAACAGCATGCAACACAGGGTGCATCAAATCCATTTTAACTAACGATAGCAGGTAAGCCATACAGCTATGATATTGTAACACACATGTTTCTTTTATGTAACAGAACCACATTCCATTATATTTTTCACAAGCACTATCTGGTTTGCTTTTAATATAAAATTATGTAGGGTAACCAGTGCCAGAAAAAATGCAAATTTCCTGGGAATCTACCTTTGATTTCCCACGAGCTGTCGTGGAACTTTTTGACTTACTTTCTACTATTGTAAAAGTTTTGCATATGAGCTGCACCTTTACAGTTGCTATCTTTCTAAAAAAAATTATTAACAATTGCAGGGTTCCCACACATGTTTAAAAATCATTTTCCATACTTTTCCATACTAAATTTGATAAGTCCACTACCATTACTTCTCTTCATTCATCAAAATTCTAATCATTTTTCGAAATTCATAAAGTAATAAGTAATTTGGATGCAAAAAAAGCAGTACCTATAAATGACATACCAATCAAATACCTTAAGCTAGCTGGAACAACAATTTTCAAGTTCTTACCAGATCTTTTTAATACATGTATCCTTGATAGTGGGTACCCTGATGATTTAAATATTGCACAAATTATCCCCATTCACAAATCAGGATCAAAAGAATGCTGCTCAAATTATCGACCAATATCTATATTACCTGAAATCAATAAAGTGTTCGAAAAACTTCTTTATTCTAGATTGTATTGTTATGTTGAGACAAACGAGCTATTATCTCCAAGCCAATATGGATTTCGAGAAGGGACATCTACCGAATTAGCTATAAATGAAGTATATAAATATTATCTCCATAATTTAGATCAGGGATTAGCAACTTGTTCAATATTTCTAGATCTCTCCAAAGCATTTGACACTGTGAACCATAAAACATTTACAGAAATGCTAGAAAAACAATATGGCATTAGAGGATTGTCATTGAAATTATTTGAAAACTACTTAGCTAATCAAACACATTTTCGAAACACAGTAAGTATTGAGGATATTCAATCACAAAAAGCTAGTGTAACATGTGGTGTTCCACAAGGTTCAAATCTAGGAACTTTGTTTTTCTTACTCTATGTCAATGATATTACACATGTCTCAAAATCTAAAACAACTTTATTTGCAGATGATACAGTTCTTTCTTTTTCAGCAAAATCAGTCATTGGTCTTAAAAAAAAAGGTTAATGAGGAACTAAATAATATTGACAACTGGTTGAAACATCATGAACTATCTCTAAATTACAACAAAACTCAATACATGCTGATTACAAAACAAAAAATACCTCTGGACTTTGACATGAACATTAGCATTAATAATCATATCGTATCCAAAGTTGACAAATTTAAATACTTGGGAGTAGTATTAGACAACAAGCTACCTGAAACTCACACATAGCTCAGGTGAAAAAACAAATATCCCAAGCCTGTGGAGCTCTTACAAGGCTTACACATTACCTTCCCATCAATTCTATAACACTTTGAGAGCCGGCGTAAGATATATTTGTACTTCGATTTCGGCCTAAAAACAGCAGTGTTCGGTTGCCTTACCAACGCCCTAGCTCCTTCGCCGTTTACGCTAGAGAGCTGTTCAAGGGCTCAAACAGATCAGCCAGTCTAGTAGATGGCACTCGAAAAAAAATTTGGGGGTTGGGGGTGCGGATTTTTGTGAGTGACATCATAAGTGAAGTAGTTTGGGGGTCATTTTGGCTCATGTTTCCTGGCCTAAGGCCCAACCACTAGGCCAAAGTGCTTCGCTGAAGTTTTCATTGGAAACTAGGCTCGAGTCCGAGTCTTTTGAGCCTTTGATCAACTTTCTAGCATTTCTGGTTCGAAAGTTATGATCTAAAATAAACAAATTGATCAATTATCTAATCAGCTAATTAGTCAAATATTTTTACGAACTTACATCATAATTTTTGAACCCGAAACCCCAGCAGGTCATCCAAAGTATCAAAAGACTCGGATTGTAGCTTAGTTTCCAGTAAAAACTTCAGCTAAATACTACCACCTAACGGTTGGTGCCCAGGGCCAGGCAAAGTGGGCTAGGGTGGCCTGAAAGTCCTCCACTTATGACGTCACTCACAAAAAACCCGCACCCCCAAGCAAAAAAATTTTTCGAGTGCAGACTAGAAGACTTGCCGCGTGTTTTGACACTTCGACCAGGTCTGTAACCCGTACAGGAGCGGAGATATTCCCACGCAAAGCCACGTGCGTTTAAGCGTTTTTTTTTCGAAAATCCCAGAAAGCAGCCGGACGCAGAAGTGTTAATAACAGTATATTATAGTCTAGTCTTCTCTCATCTTCAATATGGAATAAGCAGCTGGGGTTCAGCATCAACATATTAACTTAAAACAATAAAAATAATACAGAATAAAATTATAAGATTAATTACATTTAGTTGATATAGATCAAATGCTGAAAAACTGTATGCACAGCTCAAAATTTTAAATCTAAATGACATTTATAAGTTACAAATAGCAAAATTGATGCATAAATTTAAGCATGACTGTTTACCATCTGTTTTTAATCATTTATTCACAAGGTTGGACAATATACATTCATATAATACTAGACCGAAAACATCAAGAATATATAGTTCCCAGAAAAAGATTGGCAACTGCACAAAAATCTCTTGCTTATATAGGAGTAAATATTTGGGAATCTTTAGATCAAAATTTAAAAGTACAACCTTTCTACGTTTTCAAAAAGAAAGCAAGTTCCAATTCTTAAACCAATATTAACCCATGTCAATTATATGCTACCTAAAGTATTCCCCATTGTCATAATAAAAATTTCTGATGGTACAAACCTTAAACCCCATTAATATAGCACTATCTTAACATTAGACTAGTGAGGACCTAACTAGAAAACCACCTGGTTATATTAGGTACCCCGGGAAGATGCAAATATAATTTTGATTGTATTTCTATTCATGAGTTTGCTTGATTATTTTATCTTGTTTATTTGTTGTTTTTTGTGTGTTTGTTTCCCAAACAAAAATGAATGAAATGAAACTCAATTTTACACATTGCACAGCACTGCAGAAATAATGAAGTGCTTTTCACCTTCAGTATAATTCTGCTCAGATACTTGAGATTTCTTTATTATTAAAAATTTCCATACTTTTTAAATACCTAATGCACATTTTGGCAAAATTCAATACTTTTTCAAGGTCTTGAAAACCAATTTTGAAATTCAATACTTTTTCAATAACGCGTGGGAACCCTGCACTTGAGACTTGATACATCAGCTGTCAAACTCTTATCCACCTCCCTCTTTTTTTATTTCAAGCTGCTTTTCTTGCCAGTGCTAACATCTGAAATACCCTGCAATCTATTGCAGTTAAACGCAGACAAACGGCAAGAGTGATCAAAACAACCAACTCCTCTGCCACACAGAATGCAATAGCAGGCAACAAAAATAGAATAAAATACAGCACATATCATGGTAGCATTAACAAGTAAAGACTGTCACCGAAGAGTTCACGGACTATGCATCATGGTGCATCAATCTTCGCAAAGAAGAAGAGCTAGTTTATGGGCCAAACGTTACTTTGGTGTCAAAGCACTAACATTACATTTTAAAGGACAACAAACGTATATGTCAACTAGTTTCGTAATCACAGATAAGCAATCGCTTGTCGCTACATTGCTTTACTATAAACAGAGCTTACATCCTATCCACATAAAGTCAACTTTACGCTGGTGATGTGACAGATTGTTCATGAATGCAAAAAACAGTGTTCTGAAACATTCAGTTCAGAGGCGACTCCAGGTCAAACACATTACTCGGGCTCATCACGCGATTTGTACTTAGATCACTGACAGAATACAACTGTTCTAGGCTTGCTTCAGTGAAATTTCTATTTGTTTTTATTCTGGTTAGCACTATCGTTGCTATGTGACGTTAGTTACGTAACAATGAATGAGAAGTTCTCATGACAACTCGTCGACTGTTGCGTAACAAAGGTCACAGAGCAATGATAATGCCAGTTAGTTCTCTGCATATTACGTGTAATTGCGACTAGCAACTGATCAACTTCGTTTTGTTTAAGGGCTTCAAGCTGTTTCTATGTGTGCAACATCTCTAGCTCAGCACAGTTCCTGACCAGCTTTTGGCAGTTTGTGCAATCTCGTGCTTAGTTGACCTGTTCCTGCTTCCTGGTATACCATTCTCGTGGTTCCCAAAATAGGTAACGTTCCTAACCTTTGTCGATTTGCACAATCCTGTGCTGAGTTCACCTATTTTTCTATTTGTCTCACATAACACATGATAAAAACTACAGCACAGTCCAACTTCCAGTTTAGTGACGTTTCGGCTGTTCCATGAACAAGACCAACTTCTGTTAACTGACTCAGATTGTTTTTCTGATTACCGCAAAGACAAAACAATGTGGGCTTTAAGTTTATCGGAAAACTTGCTGTTTTGATTTCATGTCTTTACGATAATTTATAATGTCATATAAATCATCCCATCATTCTACTTTCTACAAATGTATTAGCAACTATTCTTCACAGGTGGAAAAAAATATACCCAAACAGCAAATTAGTGCATCAAAAAATCTTTGGACTGCCAAATTTGGCAAAAATGAAACGTAACAGCTAAAGATTACAGTTAAGATCCTTCATTATTCTTCTTTGAAATACATCTTTAGGTAGTCATATCTACAAGGTAAAAAACACCAATTTTACTCAAAACACCTAGCAATACCCCCCAAAAAACTTGTCACTCATGGTGTCAACCAAAATCTGCTGTATACTACACAATGATGAATGCAATAAGCATAAAATGCTGTGAAGTTGTCACTAATTTGACATTCACTGTCAGGCTATACATGAAAATTTTCCGCGTACGCCACTGATATGCTGTAACTGGTTTCAGCATCCTGTCACAGGAGGGTGTGACACAAAGTGACAATGCAGCAATGGCTATCTACACAGGACCGCCAATACAGGAACTAAATAATAAAATTTAAAATGATGATTTGAAACAAATATTTGTTGATGACACCTCTGTAACCACTAGAAGATGTTAAAAATAGGATTACTTACAGGCCAAAGGAGCAGGCTTTAATAACCTGCAAAAATCATCCACATTGGGATAAGGAGTTAGGAGCTGCAAAGTCTTCAAAAACACAGGTGTAAAAATCGCTGACCAGGGTGAACGCCAACTTGGTGCAACAGTCACAACAGAAAAAGCTGGAGATCAGTTCATCAAAGCAAGGTTGATGATTGGGTGGAGAACCTCAAGTTACTTTCCACTTATGCGAAAGATGATCCTAAGCAGCATATTCAGCCTTCACATGCTTCATATGGCATATGCTCCATATATACCCATTTCCAATGAAAAGGACAAATATGAGTGAGCTATTCAAACCACTAGAAGATGTTAAAAGATGGGCAACCAAAATTCAATTTTTTCCTGCTTTTTTGGAAGTTTATGTAACGTCCACAAACAAATTTCATGAGCGGCTCAAAAGTTATTGCATCAAAAAGTCAAAATTAATTGTTAGGTCAAAATTTTCTTGCAGCAGAGTTATTCTTTTATCAATATTTTATCAAAGCTACAACAGATATTGATGTGCTTTTGTAAGTTTAGTCGTGATTCTGACATAGTAGTGGATTTGTTGCGACTTATGACATAATAATATTGTTTTGCCCACTACTGGATGATTGAATATTAAGTAAGCTAGACATGGAAAGGAAAGAAAAAATATATGTATTGACACTGGATTTTTCTTTAGTGCTTTTGGATTGATTTTTGTCTATAGTTTGTTACCTCTAGTTTTATTGGATCTTTCACACTTTTGATTTTAAAGATTTTTAACCTATCAATTTGATTTCTAATATATTATGCTTTGTATTCCGCTGTTCAGCTGCAAACACAGAAAATTGATTTGTAAATTATACAGTCAAAATTTTCAGTTTTTTATGTTAAAAAATTGGTTGCCCTGGTAATGAACTCATTTTCACCTTCATAGGACGTCTAGTGAGCAATGTTGAAAGAAAACTGCTTGCTCTACCCTTCAGAGATGGTGGGTTAGGTCTGCAAAACCCTCAAAAACTGCAAACTGGGAATATTACAATTCCACACAGATCACTGCACAACTAATAGACCAAATCTATAACCAAAAGCTTGACTTCAATTCGAGGTGTCATGAACACACTAGAATCATCAAAAACAGGATAAACTAACTCAAGGACTTCACACACTACAAATGCCAACATAGTGGATACATTAGTGCTTTACGCATTATTACTGCATAATTATCAGTAATGTTCCATTCATGATTCAACGCGATGTACTGGTTTGCCAACAATCCAACAGTTGGCATGTTAGCCTGCAAACCTATAACCGCAGTCAGTCTCTGGTTCCTGTGGCGCATATGAACCTGTAATGCTTTTGTTTGTTGTCATTCTAATTCTAACTCTACATCAAAACATTTAATGTTATGTTGTTCTGACTTCATGCTCAAGTATATCGGAGGTTTTGTTGTATATGTGAATATAATCGAAAGAATCAATCAACTTAGAGTGCTACTGGAGAGTTATTAACGGACAAAGTGGTGATAGCATTTTGACACCTTCTGTGCGGTGTGAATTCCGCACGATTATTCAGCTTGTGCTGAACGGTTTTTGGGTTGTTTCATCCAACAGCTTGACTCAAAATTGAATAACTCAAAAAGGTACTTGTTGGATTGACCTCAAATTTTCAGATAAGATGCATTTCCACAAGAACAATAGTCTAAAATTTGGTTGCAAAAGACCAAGCGTTCTATACTACAGCCAATGAACCCAATTTAGTGCGTTGCCAGCCACGAGCAGCAACCGTTAGTCTGATGTGCAAGGAACAGAGTCCAGTTGCTCGATTCAAAAATTAATAACTCGCAAATTCTTTATGCATTGAATTCAAATTTTCAGGCAAAATGCACAACAATCCAAAGACAATCCTTGTAAATTTTGGTTGCAAAAATGTAGCTTTGGAAAAGTTATGGTGCTTTACTGAACAACTACTCAACCGCTGCTGAATAGGATAAAGTTTGTAGCCTACTCGCATCTGTAGTTATGAATCGCAAGTACCTAACTCCAAAGGTTTTCGTTGGAATTACTTCAAATTTTCAGAGATGATGGGCATAGGTATGAAGATCATATGTGGAAATTTCCTGTGCACAAATACAACTAGAAAAAAGTTATCCTTATGCAAGCAACAACTGTAAGGACCTAGGTGTTATGCAAAGTGTTGTAGCCTAGGCCTATCAAAATGTTGCTGGATAACAAACTACATTACTAAAAAAGCTCTTGCTCATATTACCTGAACTTTTCAGGAATTATGCAGGTAGGTATGGAGAACATTATTGTAAATTTTCATTGCAGCCAAATGAGTACAAAAAATGTCAGTGTGTTATGAAACAACAGTTCACACCTAAAGTTTTAGAAAAAGTCTTGTAGCTTAGGCCGAGCAAGATGGTTTGCTGCCAAACTTCATAACTCAAAAGGTTTTTAGTCAATTTGCACGAAATTTTCAGGATTGACGTGCCAAGGTATAAAGAACATTTGTGGAAAAATTTGTTGCAAACACACAAATATGAGAAAAGACATCGCGTTGATATATATGTGAGTCAAGCCACACCTGGTGCATTCCACTGCATGACACATATATGCATCAATCAGTACCCTGTGCATTTGAACATATGAAGCATCGGGACAGGACTTTTCAGTCTGGCCGATTTAGTCTGCCATTTTGGTCTGGCTGTTTTGGTCTGAGTCGTTTCGGTCTGGGGACATTTTGGTTATGACATTTCTGTACATAAACAACTGATTGCATTTGTTTATTTATATGATTATCTAGGCAACAACTCCCTTTTGAAGAGTCATGATTGCGATTAAATCTGAATTGTAACTATGAGTTTCAAGTATTTGTATTTAATTGAAAACGTCAATAATGATTTAATTTGATTGCTGATGATAACAAAAATCATATGTTCATGCTGATTAACTGTTGGGACTTGGTTCATGTTTGCAGTTTTTTGAAATAAAACCTTTCATTGATTCAAGTACGTTTGCATTAAAAACTTACAATATAAGATATCCGCAAGATTTCATAGCTTATAACCAAGACCGAAAAGTCCCAAGTAATTGGCACTGCAACCAGCTAAGAACCCTACACTGGTAACCTACATCAGTCCCTACACCAAGACAAACTATAGTAGAATTGGCCTTAGATCACTTCATGGGACTGGAGAAAAAGTGTCATTATATTCAAAATGTCCTTATAGCCGACATACAATAAACTATTTGTAAAATATCTTTTTAGTTCAATGCCTAAACCTGTAAAAGACTGACAGTGTTCTTTAATTAGGATTGCCGCTTACTATATATATTGTTTTTTGACATACTCTGATAAGAAAAAGTGAAAAATTACTGTCTTTATTTTTCGAAACTGTAGTCAATGCTATTGTTGGAATATCGAAATCTCTTGCAAGTTTTGCCACTTTCGTACCAATTTAGCTATTGAGCGAAATAACAATGCCATGCTTTTTCCATAATGACATACTGCTTTTGTCTGACAATTTATGCCAGTGATTCCCAACCGGGGTGCCATTTACAATACCCAGAGGTGCCGCAAGCTAACACATTTTTCAATATATCATTAAAAACAATATTTTCAAAATGTCATCAAACATTCAAGTAAATTGTTATGGGATCGCTTGGCACTAGGTGCCGCAAATTATATTTACTTTCTGTAGGGTGCCACAAGCCTAAAAAGGTTGGGAAACACTGATTTACGCACTGCTCCACCAAAACTATAGATCAAATTTATTATAGTCGTAACAATCCCTAATGCTGTACAGTAAAACTCATGTAATGATTTGCCACCATTGCTGCTGATGGTGCAATCTTCAATGCCATTCTCATGTCAAACTTCTCACGGCTGAATGCTTATCTGTCTTATTCGGTCATCAAAGATTTGGTACTAGCTCCACATAGCCAAACTTACGCTTCAAACTGCAAAGAAAACATGCAACTGTCGTTATAAATGAAAAAAATATTATGCAGAAACCATCAAAAAGCGTTGCTACAGGCCAGGGGTGGCCAAACTGTAGCTCAAAGCCGCATGCAGTATTCGAACATTTGCATGCAGCTCTTTGAGCTTTCTGCAAACATATATAATCGTTTTTTATTTTTAATTTTCATTGTAAAGTGTAGAAATGTTGTAAAATGGTACTGTGTTAGCTAGTGTGCCATACAGTATTACTTTTGCAAATTGTTCCAAAAAGAATTATGTTACAAATGCTTTAGATTACAAATAAACTCATGTTTTTAGATTTATATGTTGAACTCTTTGTAACTTGGGTTTTATGAGGATCATACATAGTGCAGGTTTGGCCACCCTTGCTATATGCGAAGTGTCGATATAGCCAACATTGTTATAACCGAACTCAAATGCACGTAAAAGATAAGAATTCTGCAGGGATTGACAAAAATGCATCCTTATAGAACTGTCATTAAAGGCGAATTCTACTGTGTAAGGTAGTGTCTATTTTGCTTCTTGAGGCAGAAGCTGTGCTGGAGCTATTTCGCTTTTTTAACTGTATCCAGCTTTGTGCTACATACAATGCTGAGTTCATGACACTAGCAGTACGGTGAACCTGGTCAAGTGGGAAGTGTCTCTTGAGAGTGGCCATCCGTTCAGCTCTCACCACTGTTGCTTTGGCTTTGATAGTAGAGATGACATTTTTGACGGGAGTGCTTTTCATGTACTTTGTTTAAGAAATTTCTAAAACCAGACATAGGTTTGGATTCAGGGTCTTAGGTAACTTAGAGAAGTGGTTCCCAACCTTTTTAGGCTTCAGGTACCCTTCAAAATAGAAATTTGTTTGTTTTATATTGACATAATTTGTGGCACCTAGTGGTGAAGCCATAGCAATTTGGTTTGAGGTTTGGCGACATTTTAAAACTGTCTTTTCAATAATATATTGAAAAACATATCAGCTTGCAGCACCCCTAGGTATGGTAAATGGCACACTAGGGTGCTGCGGCACCCCGGTTGAGTACCACTGACTTACAGTTTTTGGTATAGGGTTTTGAGTTTAGTGCTTTGAGGGTTTTAACTCTTTGGCGTCCGCTAGGATTCTGGGATTTTCGGAAAAAAAACGCCTAAACGCACATGGCTTTGCACAGGAATTTCTCCGGTCTGGTATGCTCTACAGACCCGGTAAAAGTCTCAAAAGACGTGGCAAGTCTTCTAGTCTGCACTCGAAAAAAATTTTTACTTGGGGGTTGCTGTTTTTTTGTGAATGATGTCATAAGTGGAGGACTTTTAGGCCAACTTGCCCACTTTGCCTGGCCCCGGGCGCTAACCGTTAGATGGTAGTATTTTGCTGAAGTTTTTACTGGAAAATAAGCTATAATCCGAGTCTTTTGATACTTTAGATGACCTGCTAAGGTTTCGGGTTCAAAAGTTGTGATGTAAGTTAGTAAAAATATTTGACTAATTAGCTAATTAACTAATTTGTTTATTTTAGATCATAACTTTTGAACCAGAAATGCTAGAAAGTCGATCAAAGGCTCAAAAGACTCGGACTTGAGCCTAGTTTCCAATGAAAACTTCAGCGAAACACTTTGGCCTAGCGGTTGGGTCCTAGGCCAGGCAACATGAGCAAAATGACCCTAAAACTACTTCACTTATGACTTATGACGTCAGTCACAAAAAATCCAACCCCCAACCAAAAAAAATTTTTTCGAGTGCAATCTGCTAGACTGGCTGATCTGTTTGAGCCCTTGAACAGCTCTCTAGTGCAATCGGCGGAGGAGCTAGGGCGTTGGTAAGGCAACCGAAAACTGCTGTTTTTTAGGCTGAAATCGAAGTACGAATGTATCTTAGACCGGCTCTCAAAGTGTTAAGTTGTTTTAAGTTTAGGTCTTTAAGTTTAGGTCTTTAAGTTTAGGGTTTTAAGTTTAGGGTTTTAAGTTTGGGGTTTTAAGTTTGGGGTTTTAAGTTTGGGGTTTTAAGTTTGGGGTTTTAAGTTTGGGGTTTTAAGTTTGGGGTTTTAAGTTT